>Ga0255340_1002354_pt1 | contig 22186 bp, 19 predicted proteins | sample wastewater_treat_7_FD_192417 | JGI IMG/M metagenome (GOLD analysis project Ga0255340, IMG submission 192417) | Wastewater microbial communities from Lulu Island WWTP, Vancouver, Canada - plant10 | ecosystem: Engineered > WWTP > Wastewater > Unclassified | place: Canada: Vancouver, British... | reverse complement strand
CTTTCACAATCTCCGCATACTTTTCGTCTGCGTTATTTTCCCCAGGCTCCGCGTAAAAATCCTTAACGGCTAAAAGATAATAAATTGGGATAGAATTTCTGACCGTTACCAAATTCTCAGGATTCAATTCTTCAGCTTTTTTTAAATCATCAAAAATAGCCTTTTTAACCGAAATTACGTCATCGTTATGTACTAAAAAAGCCGATCTGACTTTTGCCCTACCACGGTAATAACTAGGTTCCAAAGGATTTATAAAAACCGCTCTATCAGCATAATACAAGGCGGAGTCGTAAGAGTCCCTTTTAATCAGTTCCAGTGATTTTTTATAATCTTTATCTGCACTGAAGAAAAAAGATAATCGATAGACAATAAAAAAATAAAAAAACCAGAGAGGGATAAGCACGATTCTTCTTGTTTTTGAATTCCTATAGCATTTCGCCGTCTCTCTTTCCTTTTTAACACCGTAAGACGGGAAAGAGATACTATCAAAATCAGATATCCCACATATCAGAAAACAAAATAGTAAACCGGTAGGAACAACCGGCCAGCCGAAAAAGTTTGAAACCATAAAAACGCAAAAAGATGGGACTAGGAAAGCGGGAGATTTTTTCAGAACCAAATATAAAATGGTGATAAAAGACAAAAGAGAGAAAATACCTGATTCGGACCAAATTTCCAGATAATAATTATGAGGTTTATTAAAAACAAAATCCCATTCAGAGGAATAATTCAGAATAGAGCCTCTAAACTTCTGAAAAACGTAAGGAAAAGTTTCCGGGCCCGACCCGATGAAAAATATTTTCGGATCGGAAAATATAAGATTAAGTGTACTTTTCCAAAGATTTAATCTTATAAAACCGGGGTCGGAAACTTTGTATACATTGTCGGCACCGGCGGAAACAATAACTTTATTATTCGACGTCTCCGTATAAGATTTTCCCGTAAAGGAAACCTGATTTTTCAAATCCAAAAAAGCGTCATTTAATTTATCTTTAAACATTCCTAAATTAAGAAAGACGATAAAAAAAGTCACTAGAAAGACTGATATCAATTTCGGCCCGAAGTTTTGTATTTCTTTTTTATCTTCCCTTATATTTAATATAAGAATCAAAAAGCCGATAAAAAAACTCGTTATTCCGGACGTTGAATAAGTTACCCAAAGACAATAAAAACCCAATATATAAACTGCAAGCCAAATTTTGAATTTTTTTGAACCCTCGGCGAAAATCATGTATAAAACCAACGGAAGAAGCATCCCCAAATACTGTGCCAGCCAATTAGGCTGGCCAATAGTCGAATAAACTCTCTCCACCCCGGAAAAGTACTGGGATAAACCTAAAAAACTTATCGGCAGTATAGTGAAAATGGCTATTTTCAATATTTTTTCAAAATCACTCTCTTCCAATTTATTAATACCCACAAAATACAAACCGAAAAGAATAAGATAGGACAGAAGACCATCATAAAACCTGGAGTAATATCCGAAAAATGAGGTATAAAAATGAGACGAAAACAAGGTAGAAATTACTGTTAATAAGAGAAAAAGGACAACTAAAGGATGTGGGCGTTTGATTCTAACGGGTTTCAAAATTACATCCGAAATGAAAAAAAATATAATGAAAATTCCGAAGTAGTAAAGAAAGAATATCTTCGGAAATTCGTATATTTCATTTGTTCCTCCTCCGAATATTAACGGGGTGAAAAACATAAGGACTGAATAAAATAACAGATAGGGCTTTCTCAAAGTGTTTTCAATTGACTGAAACATTCTCATGGTAGTAATATGATAACAGTAACGAACAATGTTTTTCCAAATCGTTGTCCGTCACCGTGCAAACTGCACATAAAGTATGCTGTCCAAACTTTTAATTAAACTAATAGACAAAGCAATAATACCGGCCGTGTTGCTTCTGGCTTCAAGAATAATTTCTATCGTTTTGGTTTCAAGATACCTTGGAATAAGTTTCAAAATCACTCAAAAAGGGTTTATATTTCAAAGCTCTTACGATTATCTGAAAGTCAATTCATACTCTATTCTTTTTATGATAATAGTTCTTATTGCCGGTCTGGGATACGTAATCATAAAGGCGCTTATTTTTCACAGTTCGCATATTAAACCTTCCACTACCTCAAGATTATTTTCAATAAGAGCCCAATCTTTGATTCAGGATTCCTATGAAATATATACCCAGGGAGCCGTCTGGCTATCTTACTCCTATCTTCTTCTCATAGTAACGGCAGTAATGGCCATGTCGGATTTGGTATATACGTGGGTTTTCTATCTGATGCTCGGGGTATCAATTCTGGTGACACTTATATTCATTTTTGATGCCGAAGAGGAAATAAAAATGAAAAAGGATAGCAGGGAGTGGCTTGATAACGATAAGAAATATCTCGAAAAACCGGGAGAATTAGAATGAAAAAAATAGCAAAGGTAGGCCTAAATGGAATATTACTCGTTATATTTTTAGCTGTATTAATTCTGCCCATAGGGTTTATGGGTACTATGAATTACGAAGAAAGCGGTAATGTTCTTTCGGCTCAGGATACCAATGAGGAGCCGACAATGAAAACCATAAATGACCCTGAGGCAGATGTTCCGGATGAAGTTGAAGAATTTATACTGAAAATGGAAAGAGAATATTATCAGAAACAATTCGAGAATACTTCGGAAGAGATGGGGAACGGTGTAGAAGAAGGAGAGAAAGATAAGCAACAAAATACAGAGGAAAATGAAACAGATGATAAAAATACCGAAGACGCCGAAGAATTAAAAACCGAAGAAAAAATTGCTAAATAAACTTAAAAACTTGTTAAGAAAAATTAATTAAGACCAGGAAAGACGTATATTATTAAAAATACGGATAAAGCCCAAAGCAGAACCGTAGATAATAGCGGCTTATCTGACAACAGGACCCTTTCAGGAGACTCTCCCTCCCCTTTTTCATAAATTACATAAAGGTATCTGGCGATACCATATATCACCAATGGAATTGTGAGCATCATGAGTTTAGGAGTTTTAAGTACGGAAGGAAGAACTGCGGATATCTTTCCTCCTATCTCTTCGGGGGAAGTCATAAAAGTAAAAAGGGAATAAGTGAGAATTGTGTAGGAAGCAGAGATAGAAATCATGCTGTCCAGCAAATTATCGGGGTAGTGCCTTAGGGTTTTTCTCGTTTCCACTTCTGACGGATTATCGGAAAGCTTGGCGAGAATAGTTTTTTCAGATCTTCTTTTTCCAAAAGCCATTAGCATTGATATTCCGATAGTGGTAAGGATGATCCATGATGATATTGAAGTCCTTGATGCAAATCCTCCCGCCAAAACTCTCATCATAAAACCCGAAGCTACCACAAGGGAATCCAGGATAATTACATTCCTCAAAAAAAGAGAGTAAGCAAATTGAACAACAATATAAAGTATCAACAAAAAGACAAAATAATCATCAAGGTGTGAGAACGAATAAATAATGGAAAAAGAGATGAGTATCACCGCGATTACTATCGCCGTTACAGGGCGGACCTCACCGGAAGCTATGGCTCTGTTTTTCTTTACCGGATGAAGTCTGTCCTTTGGTGCGTCTATTACATCATTTATGAAATAGGCGCCGGAGGAAATGGCACAAAAAGCTACAAATGCCTGTAAAGACCAAGTGAGTACTTCCGTATCAAGTAAAGTACCGGCGAAGAGAGGCGCCGCGAAAACGCTAAGATTTTTCAGCCATTGTCTAGGTCTCGCCGTTCTTACAATATTATATATTTTTCTCATCATTACTTTGATGATATGGCTTTTACACTTTTTTCTCAAGTCTTTGTACAATTTTACATGCTTCAGATGCAACCGAATATACTCCGCTTTATCAATTATCCGGAATCAATTTCGTATCCAAATCCTCTATGAGTTTTGATTATTTTTGAATTTGCTTCCTTTTCAAATTTAACTCTTATACTTCTAACATGAACTTCCACAGTATTACTCAGTACGTCAATTCCTTTTTCCCACACATGGTCGAGAATTTCTTCCTTTGATACGGGCTTTCCCCTGTTTATCATGAGGTACTCCAAAAGGTCAAATTCTTTTCTTCGTAAATAAATAAAATTATCATTGGCATAAAACTTTTTATTCTTCACATCCAGTTTTATATTTCCCCACTTCAGAAAATTTTCACAATTGTTGTGATTCCCATTTCTTCTAGCCAAAACATTTGTCTGCAAGATAATCTCATCTATACTCGCCTTATCGGAAATCATAACATCAACACCGGCATCAAAACCCATAACCCTATCTGAACTATTTTCTTTATCCGAAAGCAAGGCGATAGGGGAGTTTACATCACAATTTCTCATTGTTCTGCATAATTCCATTCCATCCATGTCAGACAAAGAGGGACCAATGATAATGGAATCATAGTAAGTTGACTCGGAAAGAATGAGTGCTTTTGAAGCAGAGGACGCAGTGTCAACAACGAAAACACTTTTAAGTTTGAGAGTTAATTCTTTAATTATCCCTTTATTGATTCCAGCTAGAAGTATTCTCATTTTTTCTCACATTATTCTTAGCAAGCTCTCAATATTTTTTCCGAAGAACATTAAAAGAAAATTAAATCTCGGGGGACCAACATCGGGCTACGTACCGGAAAACCTTTTAGCTTGCGGGCGGAGACACTTCTCCCTTATGATTTGAAGTGATATTAAAAAATATAAGAATTGAAGCTACAACACCTACAATCAAAAATGTGACTTTCAACACTACTCTCTCAGGAGACAAAAGGCCAATTATTCCAAAAATGGCTGTAGCAAACCAATAAAATAAAGCTACTTTGCTGACACTCCAGCCTTTATCCAGCAAAATATGGTGAAGATGACCCCTATCACCTTTTAACGGATTTTTCCCTTTCAAAATTCTTCTGCCTACTGTTACTAAAGCGTCCAAAAACGGTATCAGAAGTATCAATACCGAAACTGCTATTTTTGCCTGTGCCAAAATAGCCAAACTCGCAATTACCAATCCTGCAGACATTGCCCCAAAACCCCACATTATTTTTGATGGGTGCCAATTATATTTAACAGAACCGAAAGCTGCCCCTGCGCTTATAACCGATAATAAGGCAATCTGGTGATGAATTTCTGTTAACTCTTTGAATCTCAAAGCTAATATAGCAATTAACAAAGAAGCTATTCCGACAATACCTGGAAATTGACCATCTACTCCGTTAGACCAGGACAGTACATTCATTATCCACACTATCCACAAAGAAGTAACTGCTACAGGAACCAAAGGAATAGCCCTACTTCCCATCTTCATTTCAAATACATTGAGAGAAATAAAACCTCCGAATGGGTTACTAATCGTATAAATCGTAACACCGGATAAAACAACAGGTAAAACGCTAACAAAAAGCAAGAATAACCTAAGAAAAGGATTTTCTAATAATCTATATCGTGATTTCGGATGAGTATTCTGATAATCATCTAATATTCCCAAAGTAGCTGTCATTATTATTGAAATGTATAAACCGGAAAAATTTTTGTTAAAGCCGACAAAAATAGCCGCGGAAATTAAAAACACAATAGCGTAAATAAATCCGCCGCCTCTGGCCGATGGGGCTTGCAAAATCATTCCGGGATGATCATGAATCTTCGGGTTTGTTACCAACTTCTTTTTTTTCGCAAACTCTATAAAATAAGGCATGAAAAAATTCATAAACAACGCTGAGAAAAAAAGCGCCGGGAGCAGATTTATGTAAATAGGGTTTATGATAGGTTTGAAAGGAATTGAGGATATTCTTATTATTCTGACAACGGAGCCTATTAAAAACACATTTGCAAAAAGGACGAGATACCAAACCATATCTTCCAAATACCTAAGATAATACTTATTAAGGATAGCCAGTAGAAGACCCAGTAAATTTACAGCGAGACTGGTAAGAGGAATAAGATACAGCATAAATCTCGGTGCAAGTTGAGAATCTCCCCAGTTTCTTGTATACCAAAATGGCACATAATCGTTCAAGAACTTAAATCTGCTTAAGATATAGAGAAATAGTAACAAAGAAAGCAAAGTGTTTAACAGAAAATTGGAAAGATTTCTATCCTTTAATCTCTCCAATGCATATTCGGTTGTCTTAGCGATCCTCTTATTTAACTTCATTTATCTTATCTTCGGAGTATGATAAAGATCTTTAAATCTCTTTCCAAGAACCATCATGGTTTGCGCGTGCAGTGTAGGAAAAAAAGAATACGTAAGAAGATTTATTGTTATCAATGGGGCTTCAAAATAGGTCAATATTTTCCTGAATGGACTCCAGTTTTCAGGCGGCGGAGCAGAAAATTTTTTCCTAAAGTACACACCGGGAACCATAAAAACCATTGTCAGAGTAAGTATGAAACTCATGATCTTCGGCAAACTGTAAGCAAAATTTGACTGTCTGACATATGGGTTCACCAAAGTTACTATCATAAATCCAAAAGTTATCAGAAACACTATATCGGTAAGCACGACCCGTTCTTTTATATGTCTGTTCAACCACTTTATTTTTGTTGAAAACTTAATGTCGTTTCTCTTCATGAAAGTTTTTACTGAAAGCGGAAAATCGATTGCTCCCCAACTCCACCTCAAAAGCTGCTTGTATAAGCTTTTATGTGAATCCCTAAATGTTTTACCCTCGACCGCATCAGCAGAATAAGGAATATAATGGGGTACCCCATCAAAATTTCCGTTTCTGGCAAAAAAAGCTCTCCAATAAAAGATGGTGTCGTCAGCTCCCAAAGCAACATCAAAATAATCCGCATCTATCAAAGTCTGAAGTGAAACTGAAAAAGCCGAAAAACATTTTCTTATTTTTCCCTTTGATACTGCCCAGTCAGATATTACTCCTAAAGTTACCGAATTAGCTTCCAATCTCATTAACAAGGGGACTCTCCAAAGATTATTATCAAATAAGGGAACTGCAGAAGAATAAAAGTGATTATCTCTATTGTCAGTGGTTAGATATAAATGTGTTAATCTAGCTATGTACTGCCTATTTAAAACATGGTCGGAATCCATATTGCTGAAAATATAATTCCTTATGTTCTCGCCTCTTTTTCTCAATTCCTCAACGGCGTGAGATGACCCCCAAGCACGGTTTGCACCCCCATCCCCTATAGCCTCGCCGGGAATTCCAGCAGGATGGATAAAAAACATAAGGCTATTAAGATTCTTGTCTCTGCTTCCTATTATCTTCTTTATACGCTGAATAACTTCCTCGGAATATTTTTGCTCTACAGTAAAAACAAGCGATATTTGAGAGACAGGGAATGTCTGGTTAAAAATGCTATTTATAGAATCTCTTAACACGGCCTCCGGTTCGTTCACGACAGGAATGATGATTATATGTCTTACATCCTCAAGTCTTGCTGGCAGAGTTTTTTTATCCGGAAGAGTTGAAAAATCAAGCTTTCGGCAATTTAAATACCAATCTTCGGCCATTTCCTCTTTGTACCGCCTATAACCGGAAAACAAACCATAAGTATGAACACAGGCAATATAACTCCAATACACCGTTAGAAAGGTAAGAACGTACACTACGGCTTCCGGAAAAAGTATTCCAAGCCATACAGGAGAAAGAAGCAGGCCCCATGTTAAAATACCCAAGTTAATCTCCAAGAGCCTACCGACCAGCTTATCGTGTTTTTCTACAAATTTAGCTAACATAAATTAAAAAGAGAGCAGGTATTGCCGCACGATAACTCTGATATCTCTTCAAATGGCTTTTGTCTTATTTGTGCGACTTTCTCAGCAACGATTTTAACATACTTAGGATAATTTATCTCTCCACGCATTGTTTGCGGAGGAAGATACGGCGCATCGGTTTCAAGCAAAAATCTGTCATCCGGAACATTTTTAACCACTTTTATGAGCGTGTCTTTTTTAGGGTAACCTATAAGATTTGTAAAAGAAATGTAAAAACCGATATCCAAAACTTTCTTTGCAAATTCCCAATCCGAATCAAAACAATGAACAACACCTCTAAAGTCACTTCCGGAGTGTTTTTTAAGAATTTCCAAAACCGAGTCATCACATTTTCTGTCATGGACAATGACGGGGAGCTTATGTTCTTTGGCAAAAATCACCTGCATCTCAAAAAGTTCTTCCTGCTGATTTAAATCTCTTGAAGTTTTTTCCGCTAAAACATCCATACCGCACTCCCCGACAGCTACAATTTTATTTGATTTTTTCAGATTCCCATCAAGAGAAATTCTCAACTCATCAAGAGAAATGCCAATATCCTCGTAAGGATGAATTCCTATTGCGCAAAATACCTGACGATAAGCACCGGATATATCTATCGCCTTTCTGTTCTCGTCCATGGAAGTACCTATATTTATCATCTTCCCTACTCCAAAATCTCCGGCTTCCGATATTATCACGTCGATGCTTTTTTCGTACTTTTTATGAGATAAATGACAATGGGAATCTATCAGCATAATAGTATTATAGCTTCAATCTCATAAACACACTAAACAAATATATTTACTCGATTAATAATTAATGGGGAAATTTTTGTTACCTTATTAACCTACCAATTAATCCAGCAATTTTTTGAATTCGTCGCCGTCAATAGTTTCTACTTCCAACAGTTTATTTGCAACCCTATCCAATGTTTCTCTTTTTTCGGTCAGAATTCTCTTAGCTTCTTTATAAGAATTATCAATAATTTTTGTTATCTCTGCGTCAATTTTAGCCGACATCTCCTCACTTATGGGAGCCTTTTCCCCAAATTCCTCTGCAAGCCAGGAAAACTCGGTTCTAGCCTCATAAAATATTGGTCCTAAAGAACTCATACCGTATTCGGTAACCATTTTTCTCGCCAGCTCGGTACATTTCTTTATATCCTCAGCGGCCCCGGCAGTAAGTTCATTAAAAACTGTATCTTCAGCGGCCCTTCCTCCAAGCATAGTGGTCATCATAGAAACTATTCTGGTCTGAGTAAGCTGATATCTATCCCTTTCCGGAGGTAAATCCGTATGCCCAAGAGTCTGCCCTCTTGCCACAATAGAGACTCTCTGAACCGGATCCATATCTTTGACGTTAGCCGCGACAACAGCATGGCCTGCCTCATGATATGCAGTCATTCTCTTCTCATCCTCAGTCTGAAGAGTTCTCCTTTCCGGTCCTATTGTTACTTTTAAGGAAGCTTCGTCCAGATCCTTCTCCGTAATAAAATCTCTATTTTCTCTTGCTGTCAGTATTGCCGCTTCATTTAACATATTTTCAATATCCGCGCCACTAAACCCGACGGTTTTTCTTGCTAATTTTTCAACATTCACAGAAGGGTCGATCGGTTTTCCTCTCATGTGAATCTTTATTATTTCTTCCCTATCTTTAAGATCCGGCAAAGGAATCGTTATTCTTCTGTCAAATCTTCCCGGTCTTACCAAGGCAGAATCAAGCATATCCGGCCTGTTTGTGGCCGCTATTACAATAACATTTGTCCTTACATCAAAACCATCCATTTCAATAAGTATCTGGTTTAAAGTTTGCTCTCTTTCATCGTGACCGCCGCCAATTCCCATTCCCCTCTGCCTTCCGATAGCATCAATTTCATCAATAAAAATAAGGCTAGGCTGTTTTTCACGCGCAGTAGCAAAAAGATCCCTTACACGGGATGACCCGACACCGACCAGCATTTCCATAAACTCACTCCCCGCAACACTAAAGAACGGAACATCTGCTTCCCCGGCAATTGCTCTGGCCAATAAAGTTTTTCCTACACCCGAAGGCCCAACCAACAACACACCTTTCGGAATTCTTGCCCCAAGTTTCCTGTATTTAGCAGGAAACTTCAAAAAGTCCACAATTTCCGACATCTCTTTCTTGGCCTCTTCGCAACCGGCAACATCATTAAAAGTTATCCTCTGCTGGCCTTTTTCAAAAAGTTTCGCTCGGGATTTTCCAAAGGACATCAAATCTCCGCCCTGAGCCCGCATCTGCCTCGTAAAATAATAAAGAATAAGAATTGGCAAACCAAGCATCAATATGGGAGAAAGAATATCCATTATATTTACCTGCTGCTTTACTTCCAACTTACCGGCGATTTTTGATCTATCTACCTGGTTATTGCTTAAAATCTGATCAAAGCTGATAGTGCTCTCCTTCCTGGCGTATACCTTCGTCCCGCTCTTTTTCAAAACCTCAACTTTATCCCCTACAACTGTTATATCCTGAACTTTCTCCTCATTTATGAGTCTCATCACTTCTCCGATAGGAACTTCTTCCTGCGTAAAAGCAGATCCCGTAGAGCTACCAAAGATAAGATAAATCATAAGAAGCAAAAATATGTAGAAGAATATATTATTAAAAATACTCGGTCTTCTAACCTCTATTATCATTTTATTTGGAAGTTTTATTTTCTGATTCTTCTCATGATTCTTTTCATTTCTCGGCTTTTTATTATCTTCTTTTTTTGATTTTTTTTCTTTTTGGGCTTCCATAGCCATCTTTTTGGGCTTCCATAGCCATAAGAGTATACATCAAATAAATGAAATTTTCACAGACTCGAACTTGCCAAATGCAACTCTTAAAAACATAGGCTAACAAAACACAATCTGTTTGCTTATAAACTTACTGGTGCCAGTGGGTGGACTCGAACCACCGACCTAGCGCTTATGAAACGCCCGCTCTAACCCCTGGGCTACACTGGCTCAACCAATAGCAATCATGATGTTTTTGCTATATTGCCATTACTATTATACAAGATGAAACTCTATCAAAAACACTCTGGCTGATTTTGGTACTACGCTAATGGGAATCAAAATACTAATTGGTTGCGGGACCTGGACTCGAACCAGGACCCCCGGATTATGAGCCCGGTGAGGTGCCATTCCTCCATCCCGCGATATTTTTGCAATTACGCAGTTACGACAGTAAATCTAACAGATAAAAATCAATGTGTCAAAACAAAATATCTGCCTTTTTCACAAAATCAGAATTCGTAAATTACTGACTCCCACCACTTTCCACCTCCTATTTTTAATTTTTAATTGTCAAAAAACAACTTGTACCATGAGTACCAATTTCTTTGCTTTTTTTCTGTGGCTTCTACATCTTCCTCATTCCCTTTTTTACTGATATCCGAAAGCACATCACCTCCGGAGGACTCGTTTTCAACTACAACATAAACCTTTTCTCCGGGTTTAATAAGATTAAGCTCATTTCTGGCTTTTTCTTCAACATAATCGTCGGTTTTTTTATATTCAATCTCTTTTTCAATTTCCTGCTTCTCCTTATCTAAGGCCGCTACCTCACCATTAATTTCATCAAGCCTGTTTTTACTTTGCAAAACGTCAAAAGAGGATTTAATAAACCCGAAAGATACCAGGAGTAAAACAATAGTTCCTATGATGTATTTGGATTTACTGCTACCGGACATTAAACCCATAATAGTTAATAAATTGACACTTTTCAATCATTTTGGTACTATGGGCCTATAAGTTTCACCTGTTTTACACTTTGCCCCTGTAAGAAGGTCATCTGCCGGGAGGAAAAATTAAATGAAATTGCTATCAGCTCATAAAAAATTTATTGAAGAATTAAGATCCGAAGGAAAATCGGAAGCTACGATTGTTGCATATAGCACGGATATAGAACAGCTGTTATCTTTTTTAGCGGAAAGGGAAATTGAAAATACCGAAGATATAAAAGTAGAGCCAATTGTTTCTTTCATGAAAGATTTGGAAAAGAAAAATTACACACCGAAATCAATTTCAAGAAAAACAAACGCGGTAAGAACTTTTATAAAATACCTGGCAAAAAACGGCTATATAAAGGAAGACATTTCCTCCCAGATAAAACACCCGAAGTTTGAGATAAACGCCCCGAGAATTTTAACTAAAATGGAATACAGAGCCTTAAGAGATGCGTCAAGAAACGACATCAGAAGCTACACAATAATAGAACTACTGCTCCAAACAGGCATAACTATTTCTGAACTTGCCGGAATAGAATTAAAGGACATAGAAATAAAAGGAGATACCGGAAACCTTTTCATCCCAAAGAGAAACAGTAAGATGGAAAGAACAGTTCCGCTGAATAAAGCTGCCGTTGAAGCAATAAACAATTATATAGAGAAAGGACGCCCCAAAATTGAAGGTTCCTTCGATAACCTTTTTATCACAAAAACGGGAAAGCCCATGCTGATAAGAAATATCAGATCTACTATTGATAGATTTTTCAGAATAGCGGGAATTGAAAAGGCTAAGGTCAACGATTTGAGACATACTTTTGTCGCCCATCATCTGGAAAACGGAGTCAGTATTTCCTATTTGGCAAAAGTTGCCGGACACAAAAGAGAATCCACCACCGAAAAATATCTGGAGTATATAAATAAACCCGAAAGAATGGATAAAACGGAGTTGGGGATTCTGTAAACTTCGTAAACTTAAAAACATTTAAATAATAGAATAAGAGATACCTCGCATACATTTTCCCTCTCCCCTAATTTAGGAGAAACTCTCCAAAATATGCTAATCTTAAGAGGATAGCTATAGATGGTTTCAAAAATAAGGAGAAAAATATGAAACGAAAAACTTTAGCAGGCGTTTTAATAATTTTAGTAATCATAGTCGCCGGAGGTTTGCTTATATCTCGTAAAAGAAGCCCCTCTCCGGGAGTAAAACCCGAGAAAAGCTCGGGCGGGAGTTCGGGAGTCGCTAATGTGGTAGAGGCCAATAACCAGTTTGCTTTTGAATATTACTCCCACTTAAAAAACAGGGAAACCGGAAATATCTTTTTTTCGCCTTTTAGTATCTCTAGCGCCCTGGTAATGACCTATGAAGGAGCAAGAGAACAGACGGCTAAAGAAATGCAATCGGTGTTGCATTTTCCGGCAGATGATAATCTCAGGAGAACAGAGTACCTAAAAATATTCAACGAACTTAACAAAAAAGATAAAAAATATGAACTTAATATTGCAAACGCTCTTTGGGCTCAAAAAGACTATCAGTTTTTGAGTGATTACATTGACACCGTAGAAAAATATTACGGAGGAAAAACTAATAATCTTGATTTCGTAAAAGATCCGGAGGGCTCACGTGTAACAATAAATGATTGGGTGGAAAAACAGACAAAAGACAAGATAAAGGATCTGATACCGCAGGGGGTAATTAACGATATGACAAGACTAGTTCTTACAAACGCGATTTATTTTAAGGGAGAGTGGGTAAAACAGTTCGATAAAGAAAATACAACGGACGAAGATTTTAGAATAAACGAAAATGATTCCGTCAAAGTCCCGATGATGCAAAGAACCGATGAAGAAGCAGAGTTCAATTATGCCGAGAACAAAGACCTACAAATTCTCGAGATGCCGTATTCGGGAGAAGACCTGTCAATGCTGATTCTGCTACCTAAAGATGATGACTTGGCAAAAGTGGAAAATTCATTAAGTATCGAAAATTTGGCTCAGTGGAAAAAAGATTTGAAAAAGCAAAGAGTTGAAGTTTTTGTACCCAAGTTTAAATTTGAAACAAAATATCTCATGACCGAAGACCTTAAAGCAATGGGTATGCCGACAGCGTTCGGATTGGGAGCTGACTTTTCCGGAATGGACGGTAAAAAAGATTTATTTATATCGGCAGTGATACACCAAGCTTTCGTGGAAGTAAATGAAGAAGGAACGGAAGCGGCCGCAGCTACCGGGGTAGTTATGATGCTTGGAGCCCTGCCAGGGGAAGAAACAAAAATTCCCGTTTTTCGAGCCGATCATCCGTTCATATTCTTAATTCAGGAGAAAAACTCGGGAAATATATTGTTCGTAGGACGCGTCGTCAACCCAGCATTATAGAATTTGGGTAGATAAAGATAAATAGGATTGGGTCGAATTGGGTTGGGTGAGAAAGACTTCCAAGGTTTAATTCTGGTGGGTGATCCAGGACTCGAACCTGGAACCGAGCGTGTATAAGACGCTTGCTCTACCAATTGAGCTAATCACCCTAACGTTCATCTAACCTAATATCCTTGGTCATTCTCTCGCCAAGACTCGAGCTGTACCGCTTTATCTTCCTGGTCAAGATTATCTCCGGTTGTCGCTACGCTCCAACAGGAGCTAATCACCCTAACGTTCATCTAACCTGATATTCTTGGCACCCTCTCACCGGGGCTCGCTGTCGCTCGTTGATTTAAACTTCTTCCGCCAAAAAATCTTCGACCGCCTCCTCTTTTTTTAGATCTTTCCTTCGCTGGACAATACTATCTTTTTCTATCATTTGCAACAATTCCTCCACCACAACAACCAGAGCATTCTCCAATGTAAAAGACGTTTCATCCGAAAAATATTTTTTACCGTTCAGATCCAAATCAGCCCTTACTTCAAACCTATCATCCGGAACAGCGTTTAAAACTACTCTTGCAAAACATGAGCCCTCGGGCAAATTTTTCGTTCTGCTTTCAATTCTTTCAAATTTTTCTTTTGTCAAGGCCTCCATACTCGGAGAGAGATCTATATTATCGGAAGTTATTTGGTACTGCATAATTTTATTTTACCATCTTAAAATTATAGGCATACCCTAAAATCATATTTTTGCTAAAATAGAGACATGAAAAAATTAAAAACTTTCTGGTATGTTTTAAAAAACAGCATAACTTCTCCTAAGTATTACAAAGATGTATTGAAGACGGACCTTAAATTCTCAATTAAGTATTTTCTGATGCTGTCCGTTTTTGCGTCAATAATATATTCGCTTTATGCAAGCATAAAGACAGTTCCGCAAACGATAAGTACGGTAAAAATCATGACGTCGCAAATCAGAGAAAAATTCCCCGATGAATTAGTTATTAATTTTAAAGACGGGAGCTGGGAAGCAAACGAACCAGAACCAATAATTATTCCGATGCCTTCTGTTTCATCCGAGGAAGATGCACATCTGCCGGATAATTTAATAGTTTTTGATAAAAATGGAACTATAGATTCTCTCGGAAGCTACAATACATATGTTCTGGTAAATGAGGAAAATATTTTGTACAGGTCTTATGGATATGAGACCGACCCGAAAAAAGTATCAATCCAGCCCTTAAAAAATATTCCCAACGTTACACTTGATAAAAGTACTATTAATTCCAGACTGGAAACGGCAGATAAATTTGTTAAGGCAGCTCCGTATGTAATGCCAATATTTATATGCCTCTACGCTTTTATATTTAACTACATCGGAGGAGCATTATTTTACGCTTTGCTTATAGCGCTGATTTTGCAATTAATAGCATTTTTTGCAAAAAGAAAGATTGGTTACCAAAAGACCTGCCAAATTTCTATTCATGCTATGACGGCGCCTATAATACTGCAGTTAATAGCTTCATTTTTCCCACAGATAAGTATGTACACGGTGGTTTGGTTTATCATATTAAGTATCGCTTTAGCTATTTACTTTATGTTTAAAATGGAAGATAAGGATTTAAGAAAAATTGAAAAAGTGTAAAAGGTGTGAGAAGCACGGGATGGGTTGTTAAGTTTCCTGAAATTGAGGATTTTATCGGGTGTTGATATAATCTCGCTCGGTAACCTTGCGGTTGAGCTTTAGAAATGTTATTTCTTTAAGTGAATCTTTGACAAATTAAGAAGTTTGTGTTTTTGAAAATGGTCCCCTGTAGCTCAATGGTAGAGCGTCCGGCTGTTAACCGGCAGGTTCGTGGTTCGAGTCCACGCGGGGGAGCCAACTTTGACGAGAGGCATAAAAAGCTACCTTATCAAAGGGTTTTATCCAGTCATATCGGACTTTTTTTACCCTTTAGCTCCAAGTTCTGAAGTATCATCTTCAAAAGTAGCCGTTTTTCGTGGGCTTCAGAACTTTCAAACAACTTGCCCACATTAGAAGCCAATTTTAGCAGGTAAGATGGGGTTAATCGCCTGAGCCTAATTCTTTTTTGAGTTACTTTCAGCTTGGAGGTCATTTTCCTTGCTTTGCGAATGGCTTTAATGACAATGTTAAATTTTTCTTCGTATTCTATAGTTTCATTACATCTTTAACTCTACTTATTATAAGTAGTCAATTTTTGCTAAAATTTATAACAAGTGAGTTAAGCCATGTTGAAAAGGTTATCTTTAAAATTAGACAGAAAAAAATTTCTTAGTAGAGTTACTAAAATATCAGTTTTCGTTTGGTTAGCTTGTATCTTTGGCGTTTTTGCAATTATTGTTTATGTGACTGGTATTAGGAAAGAGTTATTTGATAAGATGCCCACTGTTTTTGTGTTTTCACTTCTCGGCTTAATTATATTGGGGTGTTTAGCGTTCTTAGTGGGAGTAATAAGTTTTACCACACAACTTATAGCCAGAAAGGCTCAAAAGAAGCAAAATATCTTCATTTTTCTTATTAAATTATTTTTTATTCTTGCCATTTTGCCTCTATACCTGCTGATTTATATTCTTAGACCTCTTGAGATTATTAGGAGATTGAGACACGGTGGATTCAAGGAATTGCTAAAATCACTACACCTCAAACCGATATTGGGTAAGATAGTCGCTCTGATTTTAGTTGGAGTCATAATCTTACCCATTTGGATTGGGGGGTATGCTATTATCGGTGCTTTGGTTGCCAATCAACTCGGTTATATAACAGAAGATATCAACATCGCAGGAACAGGCTCAATGTACCCAACCTGGGAAAAGGGAACTAAGGGTAAGAGCAATAAGGAATTAGCAAAAGAGATAGTTTCAACGGCTGGCTTTTTACCTTACCCTAATGGAATTATTATAGGAGGGAAAAGGTATTTGGGACACACATTAGGAAGGGGCGATATAGTCACTTGGGAAAATGATGCAACAAGAGAGTTAACAAGCAGAGACGGAGCCGAACCTGCAGGTTTATTAAAGAGAATTATCGGGTTGCCAGGAGATACCATAGAGCTTAGAGACGGCGTTGTTTATCTTAATGGGGAACCACAGAAAGAACCTTATATTGCTAAACCACGCTCAACATTTGGTGAGAAATTCTTAAAAGAATGCCAAGTAGTTACCGTCCCTCAAGATGCAGTTTTTGCTATGGGAGATAATAGAAAAGGCAGTTCTGACTCAAGAGAAATCGGTTTTGCTCCGATTAAGGACATTACTCATGTTCTTCCTCTTGAAAAGCAAAAAGGCAAGTTAGATAAAAACTGGCGCGACACAACCAATGATTTGGCTGACACAGCAAAACCAATAATAGACAGAAGTCGGTTTGTTGAGCTTCTTAATGAAAAACGCAAAGAAAATGGAGCGACCCCAGTAAAATATGAGCCGAAATTAGATGCTTCTGCAAAAATAAGAGGCGAGTCGCTCTTAAAGCACAATTCAATTCAAGAGCAGACTTCCTATGATGTAGTTTCAAGTGCGATGTCAAAAGCTGGTTATTGGAATAGTTATGTTTGGGAATGGTCGTTAGAAGGATACTACACCGCTGAAGAGTTGGTCGAGGATTATCTTGAGAGAGATACAACAGATGCTAAAAATGTGTGGTTTGATAAAAAATTTGACGATATAGGCATCGGGGAAGTCCAGGGAGAGTTAAATGGGTGTCCTACACAGCTCATTGTTGTCCATGCGGCTGGGTATACTCCACCTAACTACGAAGGTGAGGATATAGAGTTTTGGAAGACAAGTCTTTCCAGACTAAGAGAGATACAACCAAGTTGGAAAAAATTAAAAGAACATAAAGAATTTTACGAAAAGAATAAACAAGATGTTGATAGAATCAATGAGATTATTTCTATAAGAATTGCCAATATTTCAACTATCGTGGCTAAAATGGAAGCAAACCAGTGGTTAAGCACTACCGAACAAAAAATGATAGACCAAGATAAGCCTTTGTATGATGAGCAGAAAGCAATAGCGACAAGGTTAAATAGTCGCTAAAGCTGGTTGGGTTGATTTAATCCCAAACTCTCAATAGTTTGTTTTTTTGTGGTAATGCAAGTTGCAAAGACCGAGCAAAGCAATTTATATTTTTTGAATCCCAGCGAAGTATTATTTTATACGAGCGGTTACGATGTGCATTTTGAGAAAACATCTGTACCAAACTAGTTTAATATTGTAGAACGGGCTCATCACTGGAATGATCCACCATGTTGTTGCTTACAGGATTTAGTTATTAAATATGAATATTCAAATCAAGATGAATTGCAATTCAAACCTATCAGATACATCGAGCACAACAGTTTCCCCCACAGATATCTTGTAAATCCCTTGTTGTTCTGATATATAATCCAATTAGATTAAATAAACATGAAAAAAATACCATGGAAATACATATTACTTGGGATTGTTGGTTTAGTCTTACCTCCCCTGTTACCTTTATTAGTGTCGATTTTTATCTCATATAAAATATACAAATCGGGTACAAAACGTAGATGGGTACTTATAGTTTTAACGGCATTGATCGGATTGACTGCAACTCCTCGTTGGATAGAATTATTTCCAAATAACACAGGCAACTCAAGTATCCGGCAACAAAAAGAGGTTACGGAAATCAAGGAAACAACACCTTCTACAAATACGGCTACCGAACAATCAACACAACCGCAAACAGCAGGGGCTGCAGAGCAGAAAGAACAACCCAACCAACCTACACGTGAAAAAACAACCGTAACAAAAGTAATTGACGGCGACACTATAGAAATTACAGACGGATTAAAGGTTAGGTACATCGGCATGGATACTCCTGAAATATCCGGTACTGTAGAGTGCTATGGGCAAGAGGCAGCAAATAAAAACAAGGAACTTGTTGAAGGAAAAGAAATTGAGATGGAAAAGGATGTTTCTGAAACTGATAAATATGGCAGACTGCTACGATATATTTATTTAGATGGAAAAATGATTAACGAGTCTCTTTTAAAAGAGGGTTACGCAAAAATTGCTACTTATCCCCCCGATGTAAAATACCAAAATATATTTTTAGCGGCTGAGCAAGAAGCCAGAAATAATAGTAGGGGTTTATGGGGAAACCTGTGTAATCCAACAAAAACAGAGGAAGTTGAGCCCACTATACCACAACCTATTATACAGAACCCTTCTGCTAGTTATACATGTAATTGCAGTAAAACTTGCACACAAATGAGTTCTTGTGAAGAGGCTTACTATCAGTTGAATACTTGTGGATGTTTAAAAAGAGATGGGGATGATGACGGAATACCCTGCGAATCTATTTGTAATTGATTTTAAAATCCGAGGTTAAATTACAGGTAATACATTTACCCGATGGCATAGATGATAATTCTTTTTGGAGATATATCAGGCAATGTAAACGCATTCGTCTGATCTACTCTCAAAAAAGGTTCTAACGTTTTTCACGGTGTTGAGCCACATATCCTATAGTACTTGACAGAACTTCAATTTTAAGTTATAATAACAATAATGATAGAAATTCCTACACATATGTGCTAGGTCACTCAAAATATCGAGTAAGAGGATGCTTTTACCTATCATAAAAGCAAATAACACACAAGGAGTTCTGGATGGAACATGTAATAAATATTGTTAATGGCCCAAATCTTTTAGACCTCACGCTCTCTCTCTTGCAGGGCAACCAGAAGGATCGCCTATCTGTCCGTTTTGCAACAGAAAAAGGCACTATAGAAGTAGTTGTCAATGGATTACTTCGAGAGGACGGCTCCGGTAAATCCTGGATTGTAAAAGGATACGTTCTTGGACCGAGTCCTGTGGAATCCAGCCGAGTAGATATATATTTTCGTACGGATAAACGCAAGGGGGTAGTCAAAAGAGATCAGTAGTACAGAACACATACCGTCGTAAGGCAATAGAAAAATCAAAGATGATTTTTTTGTAACCCCAAGACGGTATCGTTTTTTTACACTATACTTTCAACCAAATCACAAACCTTCTCACTATAACTAAAAGTTCGAAAATCATCCCACCTGGCGAGCCAGCTTTGACGAGAGGCGTAAAAAGCCACCTTATCAAAGGGTTTTATCCAGTCATATCGGACTTTTTTGCCCCTTAGCTTCAAGTTCTGAAGTGTCATCTTCAAAAGTAGCCATTTTTCTTCGGGTTCAGAACTTTCAAACAGTTTACCAATCTTTTTTGTAATTTCTTTCTGTTTTGCCCGATACTCTTTTCGTTTTTTCTCATACTTGTGTAATCCTCCATTATTCGCTGAACTCATTAGGAAAGTGATTCGGTGGATTAATGTGGACTAATAAGAATGGAATAGTTCACCATATCTTCTGAAAAAGGAAACTCAAAAGGTCTCCCATGTGTCCAAAAATCTCTAACAAAATCATTAAAATCCTTTGAATCCTGTTCCAGATCACTATACCTTATAAGGGTACTTGCCTCAAAGTTATCGTTAGGCTCCTCTTGTTGCTTCTTCGCTATATCAATTGACGCCGCTATCAAAGGTCCTGCAATTTTCTCATATTCATCAGCTGGAAGCTTTCTAAAAAACGGTACTTCTGCATCAACAAAACTGTGAATTGCCATAATAACTTTCCTTCCCCTCCCTTTGCCATAGTTCTCACGAGTAACGATTTTTATATAGTTTTGAATATTCTGCTCGTCAACACCATTTTTCGAAAATTCATCTCTTATCATTTTTTCAATATTAGGATCCTCTAAACGTGGGGCATTCACAGGATACTCATCTATACTCTCTATTACCTCACTAAGCCCATCATTGTTCGCATCACCTACGACTATCTCTCCTCTTGATGTATAAAATGGCGAGTATAGTACTTTCTTTTCAAAATCACTGCTATATATCGGGTGAATTTTATCGCCAACAATGGTTAAAAACACCGTTTCAACTTGGTGTGGACCTGTCGCCATATTCCACTGAAGATACTGTTTCTGGCTTTTTGTATTCAGATTAATAACTTTATACAAAGTTGTGGGGTATAAGGACATCCCATCCCATAAAGTAGCGATCTTCTTCCCGTTGTTATCATAAACTTCAATATTAATAAGGTTATCCTGCACTTCCACTACATTAACTTTTTCACTAACACCATCACCATTGAAATCAACAGCTATAGTTGTACTTACTTCCGGTTGCTTACTCGACACATTTTCAACAACGGTTTGTTTATGCGGGTTTTTCATTAGGAAAACAGCTACGACTGCAGATACTAAGATAAACACAAGTAGAACTATCAAGATTTTTCTATTCTTCATTATTTTCATTGGGATACTATATGTATAGTATCATCAAAGCCTGTTCAATACGAGGTTTACAACAATGGAGATTAGAAGTACCAATGAAATCTTTCATTACTCTGCGACCATTTTGAAAAACTAAAATGTATTTTAAAAATCAGATCGAATCAACAATACCTCCGGGATTAATAATACCAACCCCATCTTTTGTATGAGCAACAGTCTTTTTTGCAATTTCCATAAAATCGGGAAAATTCAACACATCATTCTTCTGTAGACACAGGGCTGCCAACCCCGCCAAATAAGGTTCCGCCCAGCTCATACCACCCTTTTCTTCATAAATATATGAAATATCATCTCTATAATCGGCATACGCCCGGTAATCTGTAGGAACAATGATAGAGTCTTTTCTTACCCTGCCATTCAAATACAAAGCGGGCTTATACGTAAGCGGGTCGTCTTTATCGGTATCGGAACCGCCCCCTATAAAGTTCAGGTGACGATTGGTGATATAAAAAACAAAAATACCGCTCCTAAGAGCTTTATCAACACTATTCTTAAAATCTATCAAACCTTCTTCCTCAACACCGTTTTTATAACCTATAGATATACTTACGACCCTTATCCGTTCTTTTAAAGATTTTTCCAAATTAAACCTAATTATTCCGTTCAAAGAGTTTGAAATTGCTTTAAACGAGCGGCCCGATTTATTTGCAAAATAATACAAGGAAACTTCGGGAGCGACCCCGCAATCGGCTCCGCACAATAAACTACTTACAGCAGATCCGTGCATTGACGGATGCTCGTCAATATTCTCAGACTCAATGTACCTCTCAATCCGATCTTTATATTCTATATGAGTCAGCCTCAATTTCTGATCAATTATTGCCACCTTAACACCTTTGCCGGTGAAGCCTCTTTTATGTAAATCTCTTATTCCAAGTCCGGGATTTTTTCCTTCCTCTAAAAAGTTTTTTGGCATATAGAAATTATATGCCAATTAATACGAGAGTGATGTGGAGTATTTAGTGTCCGCTAATCTAATGTTGTATTAAAAACTTCAAG
>Ga0255340_1002343_pt1 | contig 22243 bp, 14 predicted proteins | sample wastewater_treat_7_FD_192417 | JGI IMG/M metagenome (GOLD analysis project Ga0255340, IMG submission 192417) | Wastewater microbial communities from Lulu Island WWTP, Vancouver, Canada - plant10 | ecosystem: Engineered > WWTP > Wastewater > Unclassified | place: Canada: Vancouver, British... | reverse complement strand
CAGCATCTTCTCGGCTGCCTCAAGATCTTCCCTTGTGTTTATATTCATCCGGAGAATGGGATCTTTTATGAGGATCTTCACCTCTTCCTGCTCCTCTTCTCCAAGCCGGCTGTCAAGTATATTTATGCCTGCAGGGATGCCAGGAAGATCATCATCAATAGCACCGTCATGGTGGGGAACCCAGACCGAACAGGCAGGACATCCCGAACTTTCAAATTTTTCAAGAACCATCGTTATATGTTCTGCACAAATTCCTGGCAGGTCTGCACAGATGGTAAGAAAAGGACCATTAATAGAGAGCTCCTCTACCGCCTGCCATATATCCTCAACATAACCGGTTCCATCGGTGCATAACCATAAGATATCCTGTATCCTGCAGTAATTTGTGGTATAAGGAGTCAGTGGAGTTACTATTACAACAGGAGTAAGACCAGCCTTTATTACGGCATTTATAACATAAGATATCATCGGCCTGTCATGTATCCTTGCCAGGGCTTTCTCGCCCATCCCAAGCCTGGATGCTTTGCCGCCGGCCATTATCAATGCAAACATGAGGAGACCTTTTCCAGTGCTTCGATAAACTTGTCATTCTCTTCAGTCGTCCGGACTGCTACACGTATGCTGGTCGGAAGACCAAAAGAGCGGCAGTCTCTGACAAGTATCCCTGATTTTAAAAACAGTCCGGTTATCTGTTCAGATGGGCGGAGGGTATCAATCAGCAGGTAATTTGCACTCCCATCCGAGTATTTCCAGCCAATATCGTCTATGCTCTTTTTGAGTCTCTTCTTCTCCTTGTTGATCATGGTCCTTGAATATTCAAGTTCGCTGTATCTTGAAAATGCAGATATGGCTGCTTTTTCTGCAAGGGCATTTACCGTCCAGGGGGGGCGCATAACCTCCATCGAAGAGATGAGTTCAGGCTCACCAATTCCATACCCAAACCTGACCCCGGCTATAGCAAAATTTTTCGTCAGAGATCGAAGGACAAATAGACCCGGCTCTATTGTGCCTGATGCCGAATGAAAAGGGTCTGCAAGGTCAATAAAGGCCTCATCTACACAGAGGATATGATCTTTGTTATACTGTGTATACTGAGAAAGCCTTGACAATATCTCCTGCTTTTGTAAAAGTATCCCTGATGGATTGTCAGGATTGCAGATAAACGACAGGGAAGCTTTTTTGTAATCAGTTGTCCTTTCCGCCCCGGCAAGCCTTGCTGAAAGTTCATATTCGGCAAATGTGTGATCAGGGACGAGATATTTCTGCCCTTTGTCAAGGACTGTATGACATAATGTCCGGATAACCTCTACTGACCCGTTGCCCACGGTAATATTTTCAGGCCTGCATCCATGATGGCGTGCGATGGCCTCTTTTAATAAAAGGTAATCATCATCAGGATAACTGGTGAGTGCGTCATCCGTAATTGCAAGATCCAGTTTCGGTGGATATGGATTGATGTTTGCGCTGAAATCAAGGAGTTCCTTGTCAATACCGGTTATATATTTCCCACGGCCGCCATGGACGGCACGAAGTTCAGATTTGTATCTCATCTGACAGCTCTTTCCTATTCATGAACATCTGATTGTTTACAGCTATCTATCTTTCCTCGTGGATAAATCGAAACCTTTATCTATTTATGGATTGTATTCTCTGTATCTCGTTGTGTCCGACTATTGTCACCTTTCTGTCAGACACATGACAGACATATGGCTGACAAATGTCAGATCATGAGGCTTAAGTATGAAGAGAATCACCATCCGGTTGCCTGACCAGCAGATAGTTTTGCTGGAGAAGATGGTGGAGGCGGGTGAGTTTCCCACTGTCTCCGAAGCCATAAGGGATGCTGTACGTATGCTCATCGAAAAGCGGGCAACCCGAGTGCTCGCGGACAGTGATCAACTGTCATTTTAGATGTTAGGGGGATTAAAGTATGCAGAGTATCATAAACGCCGCAGTCATAAACGCGGAACGAGAAAAAGAACTCAAGAACATGACGCAGAATTATGATGATGATATGGATGGACAACCAAGAATTGTCATCATAGGATGCGGGGGTGCCGGAAATAACACCATTAACCGTCTTCACCATATGGGTGTCTCCGGCGCAGAGACTATTGCCATTAACACAGACAAACAGCACCTGGACATGATTCAGGCAGATAAAAGAATCCTTATTGGTAAAAGTCTGACTAAAGGTCTTGGCGCAGGAGGGTACCCTGAGGTCGGCCGTAAAGCCGCAGAGATGGCTCGTCCAACCCTGGAAAGTCTTCTTGAGTCTGTTGATCTCTGTTTTATCACTGCAGGTATGGGTGGGGGTACCGGTACCGGATCTGCTCCGACAGTCGCGCAGATTGCAAAAGAACAGGGAGCAATCGTCGTTGGTATGGTTTCATACCCGTTTGACGTGGAGAAGGCCAGGCTTATCAGGGCTGAAGACGGTCTTGAGGCCATGTCAAAAGCATGTGATTCTGTCATCCTTCTTGATAATAACCGGCTGAAGAGTTTTGTTCCAAACCTTCCGCTTGCACAGTCTTTCTCTGTCATGGACCAGCTGATTGGAGAGACGGTCAAAGGTATTACAGAGACGATCACCGAGCCTTCCCTGATTAATATTGACTACGCTGATGTCAGGGCAATTATGAGCAAAGGCGGAGTTGCAACCATGCTTGTCGGAGAGTCTAAACAACAGAACAAGTCTGAATCGGTTGTTCGGGAATGTCTCTCCAATCCGATGCTTGACATCGACTACAGGGGCGCAACAGGGGCATTGATCCACATCACCGGCGGCAGTGATCTGACGCTCATTGAATCTGAAGAGATTGCTTCCTCTCTGACTTATGAGCTTGATCCTCATGCCGATGTTATCTGGGGAGCCCGGATTAGGCCTGATATGGAAGGAAAAGTCCGCGTCCTTGCCATAATGACCGGAGTGAAAAATGGTGATGCCATTGCAAAGCCAAAGCAGCCTTACAAGGAAAAACTGGACCGGATTGAAGAGCAGGTTCGGTACCCCAAATCCCCCGACCTTGCGCGTATTAAGCCCCGCTCCATCACCGCGGCCATGGATTATGCAAGCGGTCCAGAAATAATGTGGATGTAAATCCACCCAAAACAACTGCCATAGTCTTCAATAAAGGGTTTATCTCTTTCCCTTTTCAAAAAAGAATTTTTTCGGTTTTTATTTAAAATATTATTTAAAATTAATCCCCATAATATATCAGATAATTTTCTCTCTCTTCTTCCACCCTTACTTTTCAAAAAGAAGCATTAATTATAAAAATGATGCTGTCATGTTAATAGTAGAAGGTCACACAGGATCCCTTCGCGATTTTATGAACGATGGGTCTCTTGTTTCAGAGCCTTTTGGTATTGGGAGTCGAACATACGTGGATCGTGTAGCGAACAAGAACTGTAGTCGAACAGATGAATGCCATTCCACTGTTTTCATGTGGCAGGCATCCCTTAAGGGAATCCTGAAGCGTTATCTATCTCTGATTCTGCCCGTTTTAACACGTCTTTTTGTACATACTACGAATTGCTCTTACGTATGTCCCATCTCTCGCACCGGTAGGGGATACCAGACGTGCCTTTTTAATGCGAGGATTGGTTAACGATGTTGAATGAACTGATTGATAAAAGAAAAGTTACTATCTCGGGATCTGAAGATCACAAGAATAAACGAAATGAGTATAATGCCCAGGCCAGCCAGTTCGCCAGGGAGCGGAACACTCTTAACAATCAGACCCGTGAATGTGTTGAAGAAGCACAAAAGCACAAGGAACTCCGTGATCAGTTCAATAAAGAAGTTCAGGATCTTAAGGATAAGAGAAATGAGCTCAATGAACAGGCTAATGTTCTTTTTGGAGATATTGATGCCTTCAAAAAGGAACATGGCGGAATAAAGAGCCGGAGTATCAAGGAACTTCATAAACAGATTGAACACCTTGAGTTCAGACAACAGACTGAGGTATTTACTACTGAAAAAGAACGTGAACTCATTGAAAAGATCAAGTCTCTTAAAGAACAACTTCGTGAGCAGGAAGTTGAAATTGAACAGAACAAGGAGATAAAGGAAAAGATAGCGCTTGCAAAGGATCTCCGACGGCAGGCTTCTGATATCCATGACCATGTAACCCAGCTGGCTGAAGATGCGCAAAAGCACCATGACCTGATGGTGGAGTGTTACAGGAAAGCAGACTCGTCCAGGGAAAAGGCAGATGAATCTCATAAAAAATTTGTCGAGGCCCAGGAAGCTGCGGACAATGAGCACAAGCTCTTCATTGCCTGCCAGAAGGAACTCCGCGATTATGACAAGGTAATTGGCGGGCTTCGCAAGAAGAATAAAAAGGTCAAAACAACAAAAGAGCAGAAAGAAGTCAGGAAAGAAGCAGAACAGATCTTTTCACAGTTCAAGGCTGGTGAAAAACTCACCACAGAAGACCTGCTTCTTCTCCAGCGTTCAAAGCTCTTATAATCCCAAATTCTTTTTTTCACGAAATCATTTATAGGAAAGTAACTAATATCATTGTAATGGGTTTTACCAGGACATTAGTCCTCAATATCGACCGCGATGATGATATCGGCTTTAAAGCTGATGTTGAAAGTCCGGTGACAGGCAGGGATGCCTGCCTTGATGCTGCAATTCGCCTTGCCCTTGCTGATCCTGAGGATTCAGATCTCAATGCGATATTCCAGGCGGTCTCTACTTATGACAAATTAATCGCCGATGGAGAAGAAGCTGAAGTTGCCGTGATTGGAGGTAACCATTTCAGGTTTATTGAGGGTGACAGGAAGATTGCAAAGCTGCTGGACGAGGTTATTCAAAAGACCGGCTGCAACCAGTGCATTCTTGTCACTGACGGGGGAGAAGATGAGTATATTCTGCCTATTATCCAGAATAAGATAAATATCACTTCGATCCAGAGGGTTGTTGTATCACAGATGCCAAACCTTGAGGGGACTTATTATATCCTCAAGAAACTTTTCAGTGACCCAAAGATATCTAAGACTGTCCTGGTCCTTCCAGGGCTCACTCTTCTCCTTTATGCGATAAGTTATGCGGTAAACCGTCCGGAGATTGCGACGATGGTGATTGCCGGTTGCGTAGGTGGTTACCTGTTATACAAAGGATTTTCACTGGATGAGGTCGTCAGAAGTGAGGTTGTAGACCTCAGGTCAACTCTTTACAGGGGAAGGTTCTCCTTTGTTACATATATCGGGGGGATCATCTTTGCCATAATCGGAGTTGTGGAAGGAACTTCTGCCCTGACTAATTTCTGGGACGGGAGCGGTATATTTCCGATGGCGATTATCTTCCTCTGGGGTGCTGTTGCCTGGTTCACTCTTGCTGCAATTACAACCTCACTTGGATCAATAATTGACAGTTTCCTGTATGAACGTGAGAGCCTTTCACGCGCAGTTATCTATTCCTACTTTATCAGTGCGATCGGTGTACTGGCCTTTGGAGGGATGAGTTATACCCTCTCTAATTTAAGCCTTGATCAGTTTCCAATTACACAGGATCTGGGAATTACTTATATTATTCAGGGAGCGATTGGCGGACTTGTCTGTGCTTTTGTAGGGATCATTCTTCAGCATTTTATCTCCATCTGGGCCCATGATAAAGGAGAGGCCATATCTTTTCAATAATTTTTTTGACCAGTGCTATAGAGTCACCTATAAATTCTCAACCGTCTCTTTTGACCATATAAGATCTCGTAGAGGGCTGGATATGAGTAACCTGAATTATTACCTTAAAAATTTCTTTCTTGCACTTTTCATAACCGGGCTGTTAAGCGTGCAGGTTTCTGCCATTACAGCAGATGCCTTGTTCAGACCGGCCCAGGGAATGGCTCCACTGAATGTGATGTTTAACGATGCATCAACTGGAAAACCGATAGAATGGCATTGGGACTTTGGTGACGGGCATACCGGAGACGGGCCTGTAATCATGCATACTTACATGACACCCGGAACTTACACGGTGACTTTAATGGTGCTGGATGCCCAGGGTTTATCAGATACGGTCACTTTTAATAAGGCTATTACAGTAAATCCCGGCCTGTTTATGCCGGTTATGCCGATGAACATGCCAACGTTCTCTGCTGATTTTACCGGAGGACCACAATCAGGACCGGCTCCTCTCTCTGTATCCTTTTCAGATCTCTCAAAAGGTGATCCAGATAGCTGGTTTTGGGATTTTGGGGATGGTGCAACTTCCACAGAGAAAAATCCTGTTCATATCTATTCTGCACCAGGATCCTACACCGTGACCTTGAAGATCTCCAGGGAATCGGCCACGGGGATGAAGGAAAGGAAAAATTACATCACCGTTACCCAAAATACCGGAGGATATGAAAACCAGGCTGTAAGTTCAGATTCTGCTATTCCCCAGGTGGGGGAAAGGCCAGTACAAAGCATGATGGTAACGGAAGATGAGACTTCTGAATTTACTTTTTCGATGGGAACAGAGCTCGTGGAAACGGATTACTGTCTCTCAGGTTTAAACCTGACCGCAGAAGTTGCGACAATAAGCTTGGGAGAGGACTTTATTATCAATGTCAATGGCAGACCCCTTGAGAAGGTATATGTCTGGATCTCTTCAGAAGATACATTAAAAGACGGGAATTTCCCGGTAATATTGGATGAGGGGATGGTATTTGATAGTCAGGAAGGTCCGTATACTATTGGTTCTTTCATTCCTGATGCAAAATCCGGCCTTATGATCTCTGACCTGGTTATCAGTGATGACCCTGGCCATGGAACGGCCTTATACGGGCTTTTGGCACTTGATAAGGATGGAAAATATTCCTTCACGATTCAGGCAGCCCTGGCAGCACCAGGCAATTACATAATTAATGCAGTTTCAGGAGAACCAGATAAAACGGGTGATTGTATTAATAAATTGCAGGTTACAATCCTGCCATAATGCATTTACCAATACACAAAAGCATTTTAATGTTAGTATCCAAAAGGTGATCTTCTATGAAAATGTTAAGAATTATAAAGATTTCCGGGGTCATTGCATGTATTCTTCTTTTGACTGCCGGATTTGCAGCTGCATTCTCGATGTCATCAGGGGTATCTTCAACTTCTTCATCAGGAGGTTTTTCATCTTCCAGCAGCAAATCCAGTAATCTTGGATTTAGTTCATCCACCCTTGTGATGACCGGGGGGAGTCCATCAAAACCTGCTACTCCTCCAGCCCCTGCCGGCGGGCCGACCATACCTCCAAATGAGGTGATCCCGCCACAATGGCAGCCTGGCGCGAGATCAGGGACATTTTTTGATCCAATGACCCAGACAAACTGGTTCTTTGATAATGTTCTTCAGAAGTTTTACACTCCGACTTATGGTTGGTTTTTAATCACCCAGTTCACTAAAGAAGGGAAGGTATACGCCCAATTTTATTATGATCCAAAATCGAGTGAGTTCCGGGATATGAGAACCGGGGCGGCGGTCATAAGTCCTGCAGGTTCAGGACAGTCTTCAGGACAGGCAGGACCTGTACAAACTCCAGGTACCGGGACGGGGCCCATTGTTGCAGGACAACAATCACCAGGCAGCTCTACACCAAAGCCCCCTGTAACCGGGGCGTCTGCACCCACCACTCCCGCACCCGCTCCTGCATCCTCTGCACACCCATGCAGAATTCCCTGTGTTTCATGCCCATCAGGTTACTGTGATGACTGTAATCAGAATGGCGTATGCGATGATACAGAATCAACAGGAGCACCAGTAGTTGCCGCCGGGTCTATGCCTCAGACGCAGATAGAAAGTCCAGGTAAAAAACCTGATCAACCAGACTCAGGACAGGTAGACTGGCCTGTTTCAGCGGCATCCAGTGCCCAGGGAGGCCTGGACGAAGACCCACAGTCGACGATATATTACCATCAGGATCTCTCCCTTGCAAAAATCCGTCCAATTTTAAAGTGCGACCCTGACCAGGATTGTGAGTACTGTCTTGACATTGATGATGATGGCGCATGCACCCTGCTGGATTATGCAATCATCCTTTGTAACGGAAAATGGGGGCTTGATTACATGGGCGACAGGGACAATATATGTGATACCGACATCCTCCTGTTCATGGACTGCTCTGAACCTTCCGAATGCACACTTGCACAGTTCTGCAGAGATGCAGATGGGGACGGTGCCTGTGACTTAGAGCTGGCAGTAATGGAACTATAACTTCTTTTTTGAATTTTTCTGGAAATGCATTCTCATCCTTACCAAGGTTTATTATTCCATACCCGAATTATGAATACATGGGTGGAAAGGTCCGGCTTTTATCGGAAGAGAGAGATAGAAAAAAGTTATATCGATACACCTTTTGTATAAAACTTTTTTTTATTTTATTTGCTTGTCTTATAATCATTGAACCGGCCTTCTCAGCCGGTCAGGCATACACTATCGGAGATGTGATTCTCAAGACTGACCAGCTGAGAAATCTTACCGGGGCAGACGGGACTTCAATTGGTGTTGGTGTCATCTCAAATGGTGCAGGAGGACTAATAGAGGCCCAGCGTTCTGGAGATCTCCCTCCGGATGTGATAGTTCTCATGAACGGCAGGGGGAGCGAGGGAACTGCCATGATGGAGATAATCCATGATATTGCTCCTGGTGCACAGCTTCTTTACCATGATTTCGGGGGAGGTGCACAAAACGACTTTGTTTATGCAATAGAGTCTTTAATTGATGCTGGCGCCAGGATAATTGTTGATGATGTAGGATTTTTGCAGGTTCCCTATTTTGAGGATGGATATACAGCACAAAATATCAACAGGATTCTGGAGATGCATCCTGAAGTAATTATCGTGAGTGCTGCCGGGAATAATGCAGAAAGCCATTATCAGTCATTTTTTTCTGATGATGGTTCCGGGTACCATTCTTTTGAAGGAAACAGCGGTATACCCATAGCGGTTCAGCCTGGAGGTATGTTTTCTGCATTTTTACAATGGGATGACATTTATGGAAGTTCGTCAAATGACTTTAACCTTTATTTTGAAGAGAACGGGGAGCTGATTGCACTTAGCGAGCGTATCCAGGATGGAAGCAGTATTCCTGAAGAGAAATTTACCTATATTAATGATAGTGACGCTCTTGTTCAGGGTCTGATAAGGGTAAAAAAAGAAAATCCTTCGGTTGAAGATAAAAATATTGAAATTTTTATCAATGCTCAAAAAGACAAAGTCTACATCACCAAAATACACCTTGTCATAGAAGATTCTATAGCCGGGCAGGCGGCAGTTCCCAAAGTGATCTCGGTCGCGGCCATTTCACCTGATAGAATAAATACAATCGAACGTTACTCATCCCAGGGTCATGTTACCATATCATACCCGGAAAATGTTGTCCGACAAAAGCCAGATATCACCGGGATAAGTAATGTCGCTGTATCTGGTGCAGGAGGTTTTCCAAGAATATTTTCCGGAACAAGTGCTGCTGCTCCGCATATAGCCGGGATGCTCGCCCTTGAATGGAGTTTATTTCCTTCAGTTCCTGCGGATGATATGAGAGAGGCCCTTCTTTTTGCAACCCTTGAACTTGGCGAACCAGGCTGGGACCCGGCTTTTGGTTATGGCCTTCCTGATGCACTTAAGATGTATGAGAGATTGCAAGGGTTCACGCCCAAATCACCGCTTGATTCGTCTCTGGCACAAAAACCGATAAAACCCATAAAATCCATGATAGATCTCCCTGTTATGCTTTCCGGTTCAGGTGAGATAACTGGACCGGTAATCATCACAGCTCCAGGAACCTATACACTTGGAAGAGATATCTCTCATTCTGCCGGTTCGATAATTACGATTATGTCTTCTGATGTTACTATCCAGGGTGGAGGGAGAAGGATTGAGGGTTTAAGCGTCCAGTTTATCGACAATACCCCGATTGATCAAAATGCCATACTAATCCAGCCACCTGATTCGGGAAGGCTGAAAAATGTGGTCATAAAGGACATGATGATTGAGGGCAGTACTAATGCCATAATTGGAAAACAGATCGACCATATTCATATTGATGGATGTACTCTCTCACATAATGCAATTGGTATCGGCTTATATGGATCAGATAATGGACTTATAGAGAACTGCCTGCTTTCTGGAAACTCGTATAAGGGTCTTGCCATTAAAGAAGGCTCATCTGACAATTTGGTAAAAGGAAATACCATTGAAAAGAATCTCTATGGCATAGATTTGATTGGAAGTGTTAACACGGTACTTGAAGATAATATAATCCGTGATAATAGAAGAGAGGATGAATACACCCCAAAAGGTTCATCTGCTTCAATTCCGACGGTTCTCCCGGCACCTCTTCCAACGGGGGTCGTCCCTTGTGTTGACTTAGACTTTGATGGTATATGTGATGATCCAAACGGAACTCCTCAGCCAACAAAGGCCCCATCTCCTTCATCAGTTCCATTCTCTTACACTGAAGAGTTTACCATGACTACCATCTATACACAACCAGATCATCACTCCTCCCATTATCCAACACCTTACCCTACAAAATGCTCGCATTATTAAAATCTGGACTGCTAAACCTAAAATTTTTTCAGGTTCAAGGCAGCAAGAACCAGCTGTGCAGGTAAATGCTCAAATAGTACAACTCTAACAATACTTCATGAGGTAATGTGAGAATCATGAAAGTGAAAACAGCTATGTTCGAGCGAAAAATAATTTTGAAATTCAGTCTCTTTTTGATTTTTGTCTTATATCTTGTGTGTTGTCCGGTAATAGCAGCAGGCTCGGTCCACACTGAAGGGGATAGTATACTAAAGACGGATCAATTGAGAAAACTTACACATTCTGATGGGACCGGGGTGATTGTAGGGGTAATATCAAATGGAGCAAAAGGATTAGCTGATGCCCAAAAGTCAGGAGACTTACCAGATAATCTGATAGTATTAGAAGAAGGAAACAGGGCCGAAGGGACAGCGATGCTGGAGATCATCCATGACATCGCACCAGGAGCCACTCTTATCTATAATGATTTTGGCGGTGGCAGAGAGGAGAGATTTGTCGAAGCTTTTAGTAAACTCATTTCAGCCGGTGCTGATATCATCGTGGATGATGTGTTTAATTATGAAGTTCCATATTTTGAAGACGGAAAGATAGCAGTTGGGATTTCCAGGCTTCTTGAGGAGAATCCTGAAGTAATTATCATCAGTTCAGCAGGCAATATTGCAGACGCCCATTACCAGGGACTATTTTCAGATGGTGGTGAAGGATATCATTCCTTTAATGGCTCCACCGGTATACCACTTGAAATTCAGCCAGGTGGAAGGGTAAAACTGCATTTGCAATGGGATGATCCATTTACTGGAGCAAAAAATGATTTTGATCTTTTTTTACATGACCTGCAGAGTGATTCAGATGTTGCAATAGCTAATAAGGTCCAGACTGGGAAAGAAAAACCATATGAGAAGATCGATTACCAGAATGTTGGAGACAAAGTGCAAAAAGCCGAGATTCGTATCAGGGCAAAGGAGGGTAAAGGTCAGGGATCACATCTTGAGCTCCTTCTTGACACCGATCCAGAAAGGGTCGTTGTCGGAAAAGAACACCTGACTACTGATGACTCAATCCTGGGATGGTCTGCTTTACCAAATGTTATCTCTGTTGCAGCAGTCTCAACAGACACCCTGAAGATCCAGGAATTTTCCTCCCAGGGTACTGTCACGATTGCACACCCCGTTCCAGAGACCAGGAAAAAACCGGAGATTACCGGTGTTGACGGGGTTAGTGTCACTGGTTCCGGAGGATTTCCAAAAGTATTTACCGGAACAAGTGCAGCCGCTCCGCATATTGCCGGGTTACTTGCATTAGTGAAGAGTATTTACCCGTCAGTGTCCTGCCAGGAATTAAAAGAAGCCCTTTTAAAGAGTGCTGAAGACCGGGGAGAACCCGGTTGGGACCCGGTTTATGGGCATGGTCTTGCAGATGCCATTTCACTTTACGAATACCTGAAAGATGCAGGAAATGAAGCCATGGAACCTGGACAGGCAGAAAAACCTGTGATTTCAGATGAAATTTCAAAACCAGAAAAAGTTCCCATTGAGGAATTTGTTCTTAATCGTCCTGCTATCCTCTCAAAACCTGGAACTTATATTCTGGACGATGATATCATCGACTATTCAGACACCATCCTGACCATTGCCGGATCTGACATCATTATTGATGGAAAAGGCCATACAATATCTGGTATATCAATCAGTTTCGGGCTGGATGCTCCTGTTTTACAGACCGGGATCCTTATCTGGTCGCCTGAAAATAAACCGGTCTCAAATGTGATAGTTAAAAACCTGAATATTACCGGGACATATAAAGGTATTTCAGCCATTGGAACAGAAAACCTGGTGATTGAGGGGTGTGGTCTCCAATATAACAGCAGGGGTGTTGAGTTATCTAAGACAAAGGATACCAGTGTTAGAAATTCGGTTGCCATGGGCAATAGTTATGCTGGATTATATGCAGATGGCTCCTCTACAGACCTTTCTCTTGAAGATAACCAGTTTATTAAAAATCTCTATGGAATAGTGCTGGATGGTTCTTCCTTATGTCTGATAAGCAGAAATCTTATTGCCGATAATTATTATGATGGAATTAAACTGGATCATGGGGTAAGCAATACAGAAGTAGATAATAACTTTTGCACAGGGAATAGAAATGGCGGGATTACGCTCTTATCCGGTTATAATAATTCAATCACAAACAACACCTGCCAGATGAACAACCCATCTGGTATTCTGTTATCAGAGAGCACTGATAATATCATATCAGGAAACAGGCTGCAAAGGAATGTCCGTGGATTAAATCTCTATTATTCAGACAATAATATCATTTCACAAAATGAAATCACAGGTAATGATGCCACTGGTATCATGCTTCAGCCTTCAGGACATAATACAATAACTGGTAACAGGATTATCGCAAACTTTGCAGAAGGAATACTGGTTACAAATTCTGTTGGGCGTGATCAGGTTAACCTGGTAGCAAACAATTATCTTGAAAATTTCCAGAATGTTCGTATCCAGGAAGGAGGAAAGCCCAATTACCGGTGGAATTATCCCAAGGCTGAAGGGTTTAACATAGTTGATGGCCCGTTCATGGGAGGCAATGTCTGGGCTCTTCCTGGTGGGAAAGGCTATTCACAGACCTGCCAGGACAGAGATGGGGATGGTATATGCGACCTGCCTTACACGGTCTTTGCCGGAAACGTAGATGAACTTCCGCTAAAGTATACCGGAGAGTCAATATCTCCTGCAGTACTGGCTGAACTGGGTCCTCTTCCAGAACCAGAGACTGCTGAAGATTTTGTAACAAGAGGAAAAATTCTGATGGGCAGCAGCGATTACTTCGGAGCACTTGATGCATATGAACAGGCGATCGCTCTTTCTCCAACTAATTACCAGGCATGGCGTGACAAGGCTCTGTGTCTTAAAGAGCTCAAACGTTATGATGAAGCGATGCAGGCCCTGAATACCATCCTGCCTATATATAAAGAGAAACCGGAACTCTGGTCTACTGCAGGGGATATTCTCCTTGTGGACATGCAAAAATATACCGAATCAATTCCATTTTTTGAAAAAGCGGTCTCGCTGGATCCCAGGGACACGCATTCACTTGTTAACCTGGCTTTTTCCTATGATAAAGCGGGAAATCCTGAGCGTGCATTAGAGACATACCGGCAGGCACTGGAGATAAATCCCTCTCTTACCGATGCCTGGAACAAAGCAGGGAACATTCTCACTCGCGCAGGGAGATTTGATGAGGCGGTGAAAATGTACGACAAAGGAATCTCAATAGACCCGGGGAATGCATTTATCCTGAATAATAAAGGGTATTCTCTATATTTAGCTGGTAAATATCCTGATGCCCTTGAATCCTTACAAAAAGCTGTTATCCTTAATCCTGAATATAAGTCGGCCTGGAAAAACCTGGGAGATGTTTTCAAAGCAATGGGACGTTTAGCTGATTCAGAGAGCGCTTATGCAAAAGCCGTTTAGTTGATCGACATATCATAATACTTTTTAATGAGAAGTACAGACTTAATCATATGAAGCGGATTGCCGTATTCATGGTATGTGTGTGTATTCTTATGCTCTCCATGGTGACGATCACTTCGGCCTGGTACTCATCCAGCTATTCTTCTCAGTATCAGTCATCATCTGGATGTGCCTGGGATCCATGGTTTGGAACGCAGTGTGGATATTCTCAGAGTTATAGCCAGCAGTCAAGCACTTCATATGGTGGATATTATCCATGGGGTGGAGGATGGGGAGGTAGTTATTATAACTCCTATTCGTCCTGGAACTATGGCAGCTGGGGATTTTGGGCAAATGGTACACAGATTGAAGATGTGACCGGAGTCTGGAATACAGATCTTCTTGGTGAGATGAACCTGAAACTGACCGGAGATGATATCATCCGTGGATCTTACATGAATGGCGATGACCAGGGGTATATCCAGGGTAATTTCAGTTATTCAAATGAAACACTGCCTCTTATGAATGGTATCTGGTGGGAAGAGCCGAATTATCAACCACCATACTCCGCTGGGGTAATGGAGATAACATTCCTTGACTCTACCTCAATTGAGGGAATATTCTCATACTCTGATGGAACATGGGGACCATTTACTGGAACTAAGATAAGTGGCAGCCTTTCCGAAGAGATCGAGGAGATGCTTCTGGAGATGCCAGAAGTTAACTGGGCCCTTAACTTTGATGAGAAAAAAGAATATATTGTCAGCAACCCTGCAGAGGAGAACCCTGTGATGCAGCCTGGCAAAGAATCCACAGTATAAACTTTTTTTATGGCTCATCCTTTATTTTAAATACAAGGATGACATAATCTCTCATTTATCACACCACTAATTAGTAAAATAAAAAAAGGGAAGTTGGTTTTAAATGGAAATGACAGAATATGGTAAGCTTCAATCTGAAATAAAAAAGGTTATCGAGTTTCAAAAGTCAGGGTTATCCGCAACAAGAGTAGATTTAAAAGAACTTTCTGGTAATGAGAGGGAAATTGCATCGTTTTTTAACGACCTTCTGGATTTATATCAGGACAATTTTTCAGTGATCCAGGAATCACTTCTCTCAATCCAGAAAGGGGATTTTGAGACCGAAATTAAGAAACTACCAGGAACGTTCTCCGAGATCTCCAATATTACTGATAATATCCGGACCGGTTTTTTCATGCTGGAAGATGACCTTGATCGCTTTTCAAATGCCATGGAGCAGGGGGATCTTTCAGTTCACATTGATGTTGCAAAATACCGGGGAGGTTTTGCAGATATTGTTAAGAACCTGAACAGGGGGATAGAGACAATTTACCGTTCATTTCACCAGACTTCAGAGGGTATTGCTGATTTTGCCGAAGGAAAAATACCGGAGGTAACTGATGAATCAGAGTTTAAAGGGGAATTTAAAAGACTGGCACATAACTTTAATCAGCTTGCCCTTGTCTCTAAAATGCGTGGAGAAGATATAAACTCCTTAATCCGCTCTGCCGAAGAGGGTATCCTTGACGCCAGGGGTGATCCGACTAAATATCCCGGGTATCATGGGAGTATCCTTGAAGGGATTAATAAAATTCTTGATTCATATATCAGGCCAATTAATGTCTCTGCCGAGTATATTGACCGTATCAGCAAGGGAGATATTCCACCAAAGATCACTGATGCTTACCGGGGAGACTTTAATGAGATCAAGAATAACCTGAACTCCCTGATCGATGTTGTCCATATGAGAAATGCAGACATCAATATGCTTATTCAGGCTGCCCTGGATGGAAGGCTTGATTTCAGAGCAGATCCTTCAAAATATCCTGGTGAAAACGGAAGGATGATTGAAGGAATTAATAAGATGCTTGATTCTTATCTTGGGCCGATAAATGTCTCTGCCGAGTATATTGACCGTATCAGTAAAGGGGATACTCCTCCCAAAATAACTGATGAATATCGTGGAGATTTCAACGAGATAAAAAATAACCTGAATAACCTGATAGAGGTCATCCTCTTAAGAGCTGCTGATATCAAGGTTCTCACCAATGCCGGGCTTGAAGGAAAACTGGATGTTCGTGCTGATTCATCAAAATATACCGGGTATCATGGTTTAATGATAGAATCTATAAACAGTATGCTTGATGCCTATATCGGCCCGATAAATGTCTCTGCCGAGTATATTGACCGTATCAGCAAAGGGGACATTCCACCAAAGATTACCGAAGAATACCATGGTGACTTCAACGAGATAAAAAACAACCTTAATGCGCTTATTGACATTGTCAACATGAGAAACGAAGATATCAGGATGCTTATAGAGGCAGCAGTCCAGGGTAAGCTTGATGTCAGGGCTGATCATGTCAAATATCCTGGCGAGAATGGTAAGATGATAAAAGGTATCAATGACATGCTTGATGCCTATATCGGCCCGATAAATGTCTCTGCCGAGTATATTGACCGTATCAGCAAAGGGGATATTCCACCAAAGATTACCGAAGAATACCATGGTGACTTCAACGAAATAAAAAACAACCTTAATGCGCTTATTGACATTGTCAACATGAGAAACGAAGACATCAGGATGCTTATAGAGGCAGCCCTGGATGGAAGACTTGATTTCAGAGCAGATCCTTCAAAATATCCAGGTGAAAACGGAAGGATGATTGAAGGAATTAATAAGATGCTTGATTCTTATCTTGGACCGATAAATGTCTCTGCCGAGTATATTGACCGTATCAGCAAAGGGGATACACCTCCCAAAATTACCGATGAATATCATGGAGATTTCAACGAGATAAAAAATAACCTGAATAATCTTATAGAGGTCATCCTCTTAAGAGCTGCTGATATCAAGGTTCTCACCAATGCCGGTATAGAAGGAAAACTGGATGTTCGTGCTGATTCATCAAAATACACCGGGTATCATGGTTTAATGATAGAATCAATAAACAGTATGCTTGATGCCTATATCGGACCGATTAATGTATCTGCCGAGTATATTGACCGTATAAGCAAAGGGGACATTCCTCCAAAGATTACTGAAGAATACCATGGTGATTTCAATGAGATAAAAAACAATCTCAATGCCCTTATTGACGTTGTAAACATGAGAAACGAAGACATCAGGATGCTTATCGAGGCAGCTGTCCAGGGTAAGCTTGATGTCAGGGCCGACCATGTCAAATACCCGGGAGAGAACGGAAAGATGATCAAAGGCATCAATGACATGCTTGATGCCTATATTGGCCCGATTAACGTCTCTGCCGAATATATTGACCGTATCAGTAAGGGAGAACTTCCACCGCTGATTACCGAAGAATACCACGGTGATTTCAACGAGATAAAAAATAATCTGAACAATCTCATAAACACCCTGGCATACTTTATCAAGTCAATGAACAAGATGTCCCAGGAACAAAAGGCAGGGGATATTGATGCATATATGAATGAAAATGAGTTCATAGGCGTCTATAATGAAATGACGGCCGGGGTTAATGTCGCGGTAAAACAACATGTAGAAAATATTTTAAAGATTCTTGAAATCATTGTCTCTTATGCAGATGGTGACTTTGCACCGGTTCTCGAAAAGCTGCCAGGCAAACAGGTAATAGCTAATGAAAAACTTGACCTTTTAAAACAGAATCTTGTTCAGCTGATAAGAGATGTTGAACTTCTGAGTGATAGTGCCGCCAGCGGTCAGCTCGATATCAGGGCCGATACAAGCTCTTATCATGGTGATTTCCTCAAAATTGCACAGGGATTTAACAAAACCCTTGATGCAGTCATCAACCCACTGAACTTATCTGCCGAGTATATTGACCGTATCAGCAAGGGCGATCTTCCACCAAAGATAACTGATGAATATCATGGGGACTTTAATGAACTAAAGAACAATCTCAACCAGTGTATTGATGCCATACAGCTGCTTACAGATGATGTCAATAGTTTATCTGAATCTGCCACTGCTGGCAATTTGCATATCAGGGTAGACGTTAACAGACATCAGGGCTCTTATGCGATGCTTGTAAAGGGAATGAATGAGACGCTGGATGCCGTTGTCGGGCCTATTGAAGAGGCAATGAGAGTTGCCAGGGAATATGCCAGTTGTAACCTGGCCACTTCCTTTGACTCCTCAGTGCTTGTAAAGGGTGAATTTGACGACTTTAAAGATTCACTTGATACAATCGGTGCTGATATCTCAAAAACAATAGTTGCTCTTATCAGTGAGGTCGATTCTTTATCAACGCATGCTGCAAATGCCCAGTTTGGAGTGGAGGATGTCAGCAGGGGTGCCAGGGAGATATCTCAGAATGCAGAGGAGAGTTCATTGAATGCCACAAAGGCTGAAGATGGCATTGAGCAGGTTCTGCATGCCATGTCTGATCTTACAATAATGGTCGGTGACATCTCTGCAAATGCCGATGCAGTTGCAAAGCTGAGCGAGGATGCAAATGTACTTGCAAAGAAAGGCACTGAATATGCCGGTGAAGCAGATAAGGGAATGGAGAGCATCACAAAGTCATCATCAGAAGTTGAGCATATAATTGGTGCGATAAGAAGCGAGATGGATCAGATAAGAAAGATCGTCAATATCATTACTGATCTGGCTAACCAGACAAACCTCCTTGCATTAAATGCCGCAATTGAAGCAGCACGAGCAGGTGATGCAGGCAGGGGATTTGCAGTTGTAGCATCTGAAGTAAAAGCACTTGCACAGGAATCAAGGATATCTGCGGAATCAATCGCAGACATGATCATGGGCCTTGAACGAAAGTCAGATGACGCAGCCCAGGCAATAGAGGCTGCGGGAAAAGCTGTTGTGGAAGGGAACAGTGCCTTGTCTGATACACTGAACGTCTTCAATGAGCTGATCAGTGCAGTGGATGATATCAATCAGAAGATGCTCAGCGTTGCAAAAGCAACAGAGCAGCAGGCAGCCTCATTTGAAGAGATAACTGCAAGCGTGAATGAGATGAGCACTCTTGTCAAGAGGACGGCAGATGATGCAACACAGTCTTCTGCAACCAGCGAGGAAGCTCTTGCAGTTGTGTCCCAGATTATCGAGATTATTAACCTGATAAATGGGGCAGTGAATAATATGAGAAAGGAGATGGAGATATTCAAATTAAGAGAGATCTCCTAACTTTTCCCTATTGACCAGATGAATTTTTTAATCTCTTCTGGTGATAAAACCTGGTCAACTTTTGTAAGACGCATTGCAGATTCAGGCATGCTTTTAATTATGCAGGTACCTGGGTTCTGGACAATTACATGTCCGCCCAGTCTCTTCAGATGTGAAATGCCCTGCGCTCCGTCCTGTCCCATGCCAGATAAAATTATCCCATAATAGGAATGTCTTGGTTCTCTTGTAAGGGACATCATGGTAACGTCAATAGAAGGGCGGACAAAGTTTACTTTTTCTGTCTTCTCCAGGAGAATTGTTTCATTGTTTTTCAGGACCAGGTGACTATCCCCTGGGGCAACATAGACTGTGCCTTGTTTTAAATTCTCGCCGCCTTTCGGAATAATTACATTCATTGAGGTAAGCTGTGATAACCTCTTTGTAAACCTTTGTGTGGTTGACTCAGGCATATGCTGCACAATGATAATTGCCACAGGAATGGTTGGGAGACCGTTAAATAATTCAAAAACTACCCTTGGGCCACCTGTTGAAGAACCGATTATTAAGATATTCATTGATTCTCAATCAAGCAGGGTCAGGTAGTCATCGACCAGCGCAATCAGTTTTTCTGGTTCAAAGGGCTTTGTAATATAATCAAACACATACTCTTTCAGATGGTCAAGAGTTGTGTCAGGGACATCTTTTGCGGTGAACATAGAGATGATCAGATCATGCATCTTGTCCCGTTTTACGATCTCCTGGATGGTCTCCCATCCATCAAGGCCAGGCATCATTATATCCATTAAGATCACCCCTTTAAATCCCTGATCAAGGTAACTCAGACATTCCTGTCCTGAATGCGCCAGGTAAACCGGAAACGGACTCTTTTTAAACAGAGACTGAACGGTAAACAGAATATCCTCATCATCATCTACGACCATGAGACCCAGTCCTGAAACTGATATTTCCGGATCATCTGATAAACTCATGAGAATGGATATTGTGACTCTGACTATATTATTCTGTCTTACAAAATGTCATGGAGTAATTAGGCTTAAAAAGGAGATGGATGCATATACTTGCAGGCAATCCTCTTTTATAAGATCCATGCAATTGGGTAAGATACAGATGAGTACCGAAAGCCCGTTTAAAAAATTTTACAAAAGAAAATATACAGCCGGGAGGAAAAAACCAGGTGATAAGAGATCGATACCCAAAATAGACGAGAATATACGCAAAAAAATTCAAGAAAAAATGTTGAAGATTCCTCCAGGACTGGAACTTGTAATTGAGAAATATATTGAGAACAAGACAGGAAAACAATTGGAATCACCAGGCACCCTGGAACGGATTAGGCAGGCTGTTCTTGTTCAAAAAGCCGGGTACTGGAATAAGAATCCACATGCAAAATATGAGAGAGGGTATGATGTTTTTGCATACCTTGCTTACCAGGCACCAGGTTATATCATTCAATTTCATCACATCATCCAGAAACTGGAGAAAACTGGCCTCCTTCCTGATAATATCAGGGTTCTTGATCTTGGATCAGGCCCGGGGGTTGTGCCTCTGGCTCTTACCTGGTTTTTTAAGGAGAGGAAAAAGGGTGCCCTGAAAATTGATGCTATTGAACGGTCTGAAGAGTTTATTGAGGCATTTAAATCTCTTGTTCCTGAATTTGCAAAGGGTTCTCCGGTAAATATTGAACATATCCACCATGCTGATATCATGACAGGTTACTCAATTAACCAGGATTTGTACAACCTGATCACTTGTCAGAATGTACTTGCCGAGCTATCAGATTATGACAACAGAGAAAAAACCGAAATTCTCATGAAATATTGCTCATCTTTAACAGAAGACGGGTTTTTAATACTGGTTGAGCCTGCAGAACTCAGGCATTCGACCAGCTTAAGGGTGCTTCAGAGGGAACTTGAAAGATCTGGTTTATATCTTGTTGGTCCATGCAGGTACATTCATGAAGGGGAATGTGTACCTGCCGGCTGCTGGTCCTTTGCTGAGCTGCCAGGGTTAAAACCTACCAGGCTTATGTTGTTACTGGCAGGAGAAGACGAGGGTTATCGGTTTTTGAATACTGATATCAAGTTCTCGTACAGCATTTTTTCAAAAAAACCAGAGGTCATGACCACCTCAAGGATAAATCGCACCGGCACCACCCCGTTCAGAGACCTGAAAGACAATATTGGTGAGTTTGTTAATGTCATCGGAACTAAGATGTCTCCTGATATAGGAACAAGGGAATTTTCGGTATTCTTGTTTTGTGATGGTTCAGGAGGATTGAAGGTCTACCTGGTCGCACCGAACTCTTTAAAAAATGATGAGATAAAAAAGTTAAAAATGTCAGATTATGGCGAACTTTTAAAAATATCAGGAGTCCGAGTCAGATGGAATAAAAAAAAGAATTCAATAAACCTTATAGCCAGCTCAGGAACACAGGTCTCTGCAATACATAAATAGATAACCGGATAACAGTTAAATGATATTGTAATAGATAAGGATACACGGGTGTTCAATGTCTGATGAGGATCCCATAAAAATACTGCAGGTGCGCTTTGCTAAAGGGGAGATAACAGCAGAGCAGTATGAGCAGATGCTCTCTTTTCTTACCAGGGATATTTCATCATTTAAACAATCTGAAACAGAGAAAAAGGTAGAAATTCACGATTCTTCAGCCTCCCCAGCCGCCACTTCGGAAGGAGAAACAATAGATCCGGTTATAGAGACTGCTGATAAAGAAACAGATAAAGATGTAGATAAGGAAGTTGATAAGGAATCGAAGGCTGAAGAGAAAAATAAAGAAGGGATTGAAGAAGAATCTGGTGCCTGGTCAGAACCAGTTCTTACTGAACCTGAACGGACAACAGTAAAAGAGATTGCATCTGCCATCGCCGATGCCGAAGGGCCTGTATCTTCAGATGCGGAACCATTGCATGAGGAAGTAGCTGGGGCGACCTACAATGGCGAGGGTGAAGCTATTCATCCGGAAGAAGAGGAGTTTGCTTCCGGCACCGTTCTTGATACCCCCATTACAGACGAACAGATAGAATCTATTGAAATATCAGAAGAAATTCCTGAGGAACTGACAGAGAAAAC
>Ga0255340_1002341_pt1 | contig 22277 bp, 23 predicted proteins | sample wastewater_treat_7_FD_192417 | JGI IMG/M metagenome (GOLD analysis project Ga0255340, IMG submission 192417) | Wastewater microbial communities from Lulu Island WWTP, Vancouver, Canada - plant10 | ecosystem: Engineered > WWTP > Wastewater > Unclassified | place: Canada: Vancouver, British... | reverse complement strand
AGGTCCGCGCCTACGGCGTAGAGCAGGAGCACGCGGCGCTGTATGAGAAGATCAGCGTGTCCTTCAAGACGGCGCGGATGCGGTATGTGCGGCAGAGCACTGTGCCCGGCGTGGTGTATGCCATGGCCGCCGCGCTGATGATCGCGGGGATCTATCTGGTGAGCACGCTGGGCTTGCGGGTCGAGACCGACCGCCTGGTGGTATTGGTGTATGTGTTCGCGCGGCTGTGGCCGATTTTCTCCAGCCTTCAGGGGCGGATTCAGGGGATCAACAGCACCGTGCCCGCTTATGAGAAGCTGAAGGAAACCATTTCCGAGCTGCGCCCAGAGGGCGAGGCTGCCTACACGGCGGCGGATTTTTCGGGCTGGAAGGAGGCGGCCTTTGACGGCGTGCATTTCGCCTACCGGGATTCGGAGGCGGAGACGCTGCGGGGCATAAGCTTTTCCCTGCGGCGCGGGGAGATCCTGTCGCTGCTGGGGCGCAACGGCGCGGGCAAGACCACGGCGGTCAACCTCCTGCTGGGCTTCCTGCTGCCCAAATCGGGCGCGATCCTGGTGGACGGCCAGGCGCTGACGGCGGCGAACATCCGCGCCTGGCGACGGCAGGTGGGCTATGTGCCCCAGGACCCGCTGATCCTCAACGCCTCCGTGCGGGAAAACCTGACGCGCTTCCACCCCGGCGCGACGGAGGAGGAGGTGATCTCCGCGCTGAAGGCGGCCATGGCGTGGGGCTTTGTTTCCCGCCTGCCCCAGGGACTGGACACGCCGCTTGGCGACCGGGGGATCCGCCTGTCCGGCGGCGAGCGGCAGCGCCTTGTGCTGGCCCGGGTGCTGCTGGGAAAGCCCAGCCTGATCGTGCTGGACGAGGCCACCACCGCGCTGGATTACGAGAGCGAGACAGCCTTCCACCAGGTCATCCAAAGCATGCACGGACAGGCTGCCGTGGTGCTCATCGCCCACAGGCTGTCTACCGTGCGCATGGCGGATCGCGCGCTGGTGGTGGAGAGCGGCGTGGTGGCCGAACAGGGAACGGTCGGTGAGCTGGCCAACAAAAAGGGCGGTTATCTGGCAGGCATGGTCGGGGTGGAATGATACTGATTCCAATCTTTATTGCATCGTTGCACCGGGTCTTTTGTCGCCCTGCTGTGTCAGTCAACCTCGATGTAGCTTAGGCTACGCTTTCGGTTTCCTTCCTTGCAGGTCAACAAAATCCCTCGCTGCTTTGGATGCAAACAAGCTTTACATCAGTATGACATCTACGACAAGAAAGATTTTGTGTTTATTTGACGTATTTTTTATTGTTTCCTGGTTTAACTTTCCCGCTTACATGCCTATATTTTACATTAAGCTCCTGTTTTGGTCAGGGGCGCCGCTCCAGTCTGTATTGCGATGACTATTTTTTTATGTGGAGATTGAATTTGTCGGTCAATCAATTGTTTCCGGGAGAATGCACAAAAACGGAGGACATGGATGCCATTGGACACTGAAAAAGAAGAAGCCCTGCTGTCGCTGCTGGCCTGTGAATTGTTCCGGCGGGAACCGCGGATCAATGCTTCTGCTGTGGATTGGGCATCCGTACTGGACGAGGGCAATCGCCACGCTGTGGCAGCGCTGCTCTATCCAGGCATGAAGCGGCTGGAGGGCGTTCCGCAGGGGGCGCTGGCCAAGGCGCGAGGCGCGGCGATTTTCGCGGCGGAGTCCTCAGAAAGCATGCTGAACAACCAGCAGGCAGTGCTGGCCCTGCTGCGGGAGAGGGATATCCCCTGCGCTGTTTTGAAAGGAACAAGCGTGGCCTGCCATTATCCTCACCCTGAATTGCGTGTTCCGGGCGACATCGATATTCTGGTGGATGCGGAAGACCTGGATGCGGTTCATGGCGTTCTTGAAGAAAACCACTATATGCTGGCTGAAACAGGCGAAATGCACATCTGTTTTCAAAAGCTCGGCCTTTGGGTGGAAGTGCACCGGATGGCCTCTGTTTTCCCGAATAATGAAAAGGGAGAATTTACGAAGAAGCATATGCTTGGCGCGCTTTGCCATGTGCAGACGGCGCAGGTTTTCGGCGTTCCTTTTCCTGCGCTGACCGGCATGTACCAGCTCATCGCCTTGCTGACCCATATGGAACGGCACTTGACATCGTTTGGCATCGGGCTGCGTCAGATGTGCGACTGGGCGGTCACGGTGCACGCGCAGCGGGAGGAGATCGGAAAAGCGGAGCTGGCGCTGCTGGATCGCTGCGGTTTGCTGCATTTTGCTAAAATCGCAACAAGGCTTTGCGAGAAGCGCCTGGGACTGCCGCCTTTCGGATGGAGCGCGGACGTACCCGATGCGCTGACAGATGCACTGTTGCGCGACATACTGGATGGCGGCAACTTCCAATCGCAAGATCAGATAAGACCCCTGGGGAACATACTGACGGACGCATACAACATTCAGGACAGCGCGAAAAGCTCCGTCCTGCGCAGTTACATCCAGAACATCCGCAACCGTGTCCGGCATGAACATCCCTGGGCAAAAAGCAATCTCTGGATCGCCTTTTTCAGCGTCTTTTACCTGCTTCGCTGGACTGTACGGATGCTCCAGGGAAAGCGAAAAAAAGTAAACCTGTCGCAAGCCATCCGTTCCGCGCAGAGCAGAGAGAGTTTTCTCCGGGAATTGAGGCTGTACAGATGATGATGTGTTGACCGCCGTGCGGCTTTCAAAAATTTTCGGATATACAAGTTGCATCCAGGACAGGAATTGGAGATAAGTATGGCAGTATCACCTCACCCATTAAAAGCTGAAAGCTTATTACAAAAACAGAATGACAAAAAGATGACATATGTCATCCTTCACGCATATAAAATTTTGGGCCTGTTGATCAGCACGCTGATATTCTTTTGGCAATTTCAGGAGCGTCATCAACTGCCCTTCAACAGGGCTTCCTTTGCAGCCGTCCTGTATATGATTACCTTATATAAACAGGAAAAGGGAACGGGTGGTTACAGCATCGGCCAGCTCAGAATCTCTTCTATCGTTTTCTCCAAATGGCTTTCTCTCCTGATTGCCCAGGTTTTGGCATTTGCAGTAGAGTATCATTTATATCATAGTTTGTTGCTCCCCTCTCATCTCATCAGTGTTTTTCTTTCGGCCTTATTTGCACTCATTTGGGCATATTACGGCAACAAACTGGCGCTTACATTGATACGCCCCCTAAAGACCATTGTAGTTTATGACAAAAACCATGTCTGGGATATGCAGCGTATAAACTATCCTTTTCCGAAACAATTGGAAGTGATAGGCAAATATGACATCACCCATGGACTTGATAGTATCAGCGAGCATGCAGAAGGCGCGGAAGTGCTTTACTTATATAAAATCCCCTCAGAATTGCGCGATAATCTGCTGAAGTTCGCCACGTCCAAAGGTTTGCATATCTATATTCAACCGAAGCTTGGTGACTTGATTCTAAACAGCACCAAGCAAAGCAACATTTTTAACCTGCCGGTGCTTCGGCATAATTCCCGGGATTCCATGAGCGTTTACAACATCGGAAAACGCGCTTTTGATATTTTGGGCTCTCTGTTTATTCTGATCGCAACATTTCCCGTCTTTATAGCGGTGATGATCCTGATCAAAATCGATGACCGAGGACCGATTTTTTATATCCAAACGCGTTTGACTAAAGACCGGAAAGAGTTTAAGCTGATCAAGTTCCGCTCCATGCGCACCAACGCCGAGGCGGACGGCGTGGCCCGCCTGGCATCCAAAGAGGATTCCAGGATAACCCGCGTCGGCAAATGGCTGCGGAAAACCCGCTTGGATGAGCTGCCGCAGTTTATCAATGTGCTGAAGGGAGAAATGAGCATTGTTGGCCCCAGGCCGGAGCGTCCGGAGATTGCTGAACAATATGAGAAAGATTTGCCGGAGTTTGGTTTGCGCCTGATCACCAAGGCCGGAATCACAGGGTATGCGCAAATCTACGGAAAGTATAATACCGAGCCGTACGACAAGCTCCAAATGGATTTGATGTATATCCTGAACCAGTCTTTTTGGGAAGACATCAAGCTAAGCCTGATGACCTTAAGCTTGGTGCTGGCGAAGGATGCGACAGAAGGCGTTGATGCCGGGAATGTCACGGCGGTGAAGCATGATGAAACGCAGCGATAATACTAAACAGAACGCTAAGATTCTGATATTGTCCGCCTACTTCCCACCGGAACCCATGCCTACAGAAACCTTGCAGTTTCAATTAGCCCATGCGTTTGTAGAAGCCGGGTTTCATGTGGAAGTGATCTGCCCCATCCCCTCCAGAGGGATTACGGATGAGGTGCGTACAGCGTACCGTAATAGGAAGCGGGAAGCGTTGAAGGATGGCAAATTCGTCATTACCCGCTTTTATATGCCTAAAGAAGGCAAAAATCCAATCTCCCGGGCTTTGCGGTACTTTTTGCAAAATATAGCCCATTACTGAAAAGCAATCAAGGTAAAGGACGCGGATGTGCTTTTCTGCGCCAGCACGCCGCCCACTCAGGGAGCCTTGTGCGCTTTGGTGAAACGCAAGTTAAAAATCCCCCTGGTGTATAACCTGCAGGACATCTTTCCGGATTCCATGGTCAACGCGGGGATGACCAGGAAAGGCTCTTTCCTTTGGAAACTTGGCCGCAAGGTTGAAGATTACACCTACCGGAAGGCCGATAGGATCATCGCCATCAGCCAGGAAGGCAAGCGGAACATCCTGGCCAAGGGCGTGCCGGAAGACAAGGTGGAGGTCATATACAACTGGGCGAACACCGGCATTGTGCCGGTGCCGCGCGAACAGAACAGGCTGTTTGATGAGCTGGGCCTGGACAGGGAGAAGTTTTACGTCACCTACGCCGGCAACCTGGGGCCGGTACAGAATGTGGGCCTTCTGCTGGATGCCGCGGACCTGCTGAAAGACCAACAGGATGTTCAGTTTGTGATCTTCGGCGCGGGCGCGGAGGCGGAAGCCCTTGCCGGCAGGGCCGCGGACATGAGCAATGTGAAGCTGTTCCCCTTGATGCCGCAGGACCGCCTGTCAGAGGTGTACAGCCTGGGGGACCTGTCCCTGGTCATCGCGAGGAAGAACCTTGGCGCGGCCGCCATGCCCAGCAAGACCTGGAGCATCCTGGCGGCGGGGACGCCGGTATTGCTGAGCTACGATGAGGGCAGCGAGCTATGGAACTTGGTAGAGCAGAATGGCTGCGGGGTCTGCGCGCCGGCGGATGATGCAGAAGTCTTGGCGAAGGCTATTTTAGCATCCACAAAAGAACGAGAGGTAATCAAACGCATGTCGGTTCAAGCGGATCAATTTGTGAATGATAATGTATCCTTTGTGGTTGCTACATCAAAGTTTCTGGATATGTTGCATTCCGTCATTAGGAGGCATGCTACATGAAAGTACTTCAAATCAACTTTGTCTCAGGAATCAGAAGTACAGGTCATATCTGCACGGACTTGGCTGTCGTCATCCCCACAGATCATTTCACGGCAAAGAAAAAAAAGGTGAAAACATGGAGCTCTTACATGATTTGCTTCCTAGATATGTGTTTGTGTACATGGAAAAAGAAATGGAAAACTTCGAGGTGATCTCTAAAATCCATGGTGTGATACAATGTCTTGGAACGGAAAATGGAAAAGTTGAGCTTACCCACTTGGATTATGATTTTACCATGGTTCTTTATAACGAATCATGTTAATAAATAAACCTTGTTGTAATAATTAGTATATGGGAAATATAAGGATTTATGAAAGCATTACTCGTATTATCAGATAATATATACCTTACTCCGTATTTGAAATTTTACACAGGGGTTCTTGAGGAAGCAGGATACCAATATAAAATTTTGTATTGGGATAAAAATGGGAATGAAGCGTTTAACGAAGATTCGTGTATTCGTTTTAGTAACAGTGCGAAAGACAAGGTAGGGAAAGTAATGGGGTATTTAAAGTTTAGAAAATACGTATTAGAGACAATAAAGAATGGAGACTTTGATCTAATCATTCCACTACATAGTATTGTTCTTATATGTCTATATAATACGTTGAAAAATAGATATAGTGGAAGATTTATACTTGATATAAGAGATTATAGTTATGAAAAATTCCCTCCCTATAGGAAAATAGAAAGAGATCTTGTAAAAAAGTCCATTATGAATATTATTTCGTCGAAAGGATATATTCATTTTTTGCCTAAAGCTGAGTATTCTATTGTTCATAATATTCCGAGAGTTGACTGCAGCCAGTATAGACAAACAGTAAATAGTAGTGGAATCATGAATCTCAGTTTTATTGGACTCATTCGATTTATGGATCAGAATAAAAAAATCATCAGATTTTTCCATGGTGATGATAGATTTCATTTGAGCTTTGTTGGTACAAACGCTGAAAAACTACAAGAATACTGTAATCACATAGGTGCCGATAATGTTTCTTTGATTGGAACTTTTGACTCGTCCAAAACCCTAGATTTCTACAAAGATGCGGACGCCATATTAAATTTATATGGAAATCATACACCAATGTTGGATTATGCGTTGTCAAATAAGCTCTATTTCTCAGCTAGTCTATATAAACCTATACTAGTCTGTGAAGATACTTATATGGAAAAAGTTTCTCAAAAATATCAGCTCGGCTTCACACTGAGAATGAAGGATGAGAAGGAAAGAGATGATTTATATTCTTACCTTACTAGCTTAAATAGAGTTGTCTTCATTAAAAAATGCGATGAGTTTATGGAAATGGCAATACAAGAATGAAGTGTACCCCATGTCAAGTACAAAATTTGCTTAGTGGTAGTTCGTCCGCGACGAGCTGTGATATACTGCCTTCGCTTTGCCGGTGACGAGGATAGGGCAACGTGGAGGCACGACCCGAGCGCGTCACCGGATTTGTGGGAGGGCGGCGAGAAGTATCTCGTCGCTTTTTCTTGCGCCGCTGCGCGCTGCCCTCCTGGAAACCAAAGCGATAAACCTCAGGGGTCCGGGGGCAGCGCCACCGGCGTCAGGCCTTCGTGTACGTTGGTAACGGGTAGATGCCGGTCACCAGATACTCGTAGTATTCCTTAGGCGAGAGCTTGAGCAAATCCCACTGGTAGCGGTCTTTGTTGTAGTAGTCCAGCCAATCCTCAACCACCGCCTTGACCTCTGCGAACGTTTCACAGGCCGCGATCTTTTCGCTAATTTCGTCCTTCATGTGACCGAAGAAGCTCTCCTGCGGAGCATTGTCCCAGCAGTTTCCCTTCCGGGACATGGACTGGACGAACTCGTTGTCCTTGAGCTTCTCTATGAAGGCTCGGCTTGTGTAATGGCATCCCTGGTCGCTGTGAACGATTGTCGTGTTATCCAGTGTGCTGCCATGTTCTTCCACGAGGAGATCGACCGTCTCAAGAACGAATTCCACATGCAGGTCCTCACTCAACTCGTCTGCCAGCGCCTCGTGCGTATGGGCATCAAGGATGGTCGAGAGATAGCATTTACCGTTCTTGTAGAACAGGTAGGTAATATCCGTCAGTAGATTTTTCCTGACCCCTCGAGCCTTGAATTGTCGGTCAACGAGGTTCGGCGCGATTGTGTTCGTCTTCATAGCCCTTGCCATCTGGCGGTAAGGATTCGCCTTGCGGATTGGACATATCAGACCGAACTTGCCCATCAGGCGGCGGATCTTCTTGACGTTCATGCGAAACCCGATGTGTAAAAGACGCATGTGAATCGACCGTGCGCCCTTTGCGTATCCCCGGAATCGATACGCTTCCAAAACAAGCTCGAAATCCCGCTGATCCGCATCATCCCGTTCTATCCGAAACGATGCCGATTCCAACCACCCATAGTATCCAGACCGCGAGACGCCAGCAATCTGGCACAGTAGCGTGATGCTCAGAAGGTTGTTGTCGCTTTGTAAGGCTTTACAGATCAGGCCATATTTCACTTGCGCCGGTGCTTGGATTCCCATAGCCTCTGCGCCTCCAAATCTGCCTGCCGTGTTTTTTTTAGAAATTCCACCTCCTGCTCCAAATAGCTGATCTTGTTCTCCATGTAGGACATCCGCCCTACCATGCTATCCGGTTTGGCTCCCTTGTTTACCCCGCGGTGCTTCGTTTTCCGCAGGTTGGAGAACCCTTCTTCACGGTCGGCATAATGCGGGATCTTCTCTCGAAATCCGTTGATTCTCGTACTGCCTAAGATCGCAGGTTGAATCCCATGTTCCTCGAAGATCGCCGCCATGCGTTCTCCTCGTAGGAGAGCTTGATACGCCTTCTCTTTGAACTCGGGTGTGAAAATCACACATTTCTCGGTTACGCTCTCTACGTAGGGGCTTGCTCCCAAGATGAGCTGGTCGTTCTTGCTGAATAGCTTCTTGCTCATGGTACCCACCTCTCCGACCTGACACGATGGGCACATTCTACCACTTCTTCTGCCCGTATAACGTCCGCTGCCAGGGGTTTTGCGACTTCTTTACCGTCCGTTTACCGGGGACGTCGGCTCAAATGCCACTCTTTCCCGTGTCCGTTTTACGGGGTACAGTTTAGAAGACAAAGAAACTCGTTCTGAATTGCTTAAAAGAATTTCATTATTAAGAAAGAAGTAAAGAATATTTGGATGGTAGGCGAAAGATGAATAAGCAATCCCGATTAGGAGAAACTGTAACAAGGTATAAAGTGCCAAACAAAATGAAACAACTACTTATCAAGAATTCATCCTACAAGAGGTGCAGTAGTGAAAAGTAAGCGAAGTATCTATCTTAGCATACATCAGTTTGTTGTATTAATTGTTTTATGTCTTTTTTGCGCTCTATGTTTTTTTATAAATCAAACTCCGGAATATCTACTTGGTTTATTACCTGTTACCTATACCATTTGTTATATGCTCTCCTTTGGGAGATTATGTCAGAAATCAATGACTGTTGTCATTATTGCTATTTGCGCAGCGTTTAGATATGTTTTGCTACCAATAATGCACTCAATTTCTCCAGTGTATTCATTTTCGAGATTTACGGTTAATGATATTGTTACTCTTAATTATGCCATAATATTGATGTGTTATGAACTGATTTTTGTGAGTATTTATTTATTTGCTTATATTAATAGAAAAAAAACATTAATAAATAACAACTTGAAGCATGATGGTAAAAAATTTGATTTTGAACATAATAGATATGGAATAGTATTGATGTTTTCAGTGGTTGCAATTATGACTATAGTTTTTTATCCCCAAGTACTGTCTCAAATCAGCTTTATGTCAATTCGTGTCAATACAGCTCAAAGAATTGGATTACTGGCAGCAGAATCTTCTTCATTTGATTCAATCATGAAGCAAGTGTTCGTGACGGCACTTTTGGCACTATATGTAGTTGCAGTAACTGCAGTTAAGAAAAGAATTTATCATAGAAATCCCAAATTTACTTTTAGCATTTCAATGTTATTTACATTTTTAATTATTGGTGTAATTGTTTCTGAACAACGGTCGACACAAATATATAGTGCTTTTGCTGGCGTTATTCTAATGTCACAGCTATTTCCTGAGAAGAAAAAAACGACTGCCTGGATTGTTGGAGGCTTTGCCGTTCTTATTTTGACTGTATTAAGTATTTACAAAGTCTTTTATGCATTTGAGTATGAATCTTACGCTGATGCATTAAGACATTCGAATTATACGATAGAAGAATTCACAAAGGATTTGGAGATCTATCTGCTTGGGCCTGTAACCGTGGCATCATCCTTACTGTTTTCAAAAACAAGAGAGTTTTTATTTGACATTACACAACTATTATATGATTTTGGTAGATCAACTATTGGCATAAGCTTTTTTCTTAAGAATACAAATTTAATCTTAACATCAGAAGCATATAATCAGTTTGTTTCCAATGGAATATATAAGAGCGGATTTCTATTACCGATTACCGGGCAAGGATATGCATTCTTTGGGTTTATATTATCCCCAATGCTTATATGTATATTCTATTCAGTGGCAATTCGGCTAGAGAACTTGATAAAATCTAGTAAAAGTACATACGTTGTTTTTTTTGTTTCCTATGCGTATATACGACTAGCTACAAGTATGGTATCAGCAAATTTGAATTCAGTGGTAATAGCATCATCAACTGTTGCAATTTCAGCAGGAAGTATTTATCTTAGCCAAAAGATATTTAACAACCTATTTTTCAAGACTATTAAGTAAATTATATGGAAGTAGTTGAAAGCAGAATGAAAAAGATATCGTCTTTAAAATTCACAAAGGGCTTGCGTTCCATAGCGGTTCTATCAATGGGATCATTAGCAGCTCAAGCCTTAAACTTTTTAGGATCAATCGTAATTGCAAAGCAGTATTCTGATATCTCGATAGGCCAGTTTTCTTTTTTTCTTTCTATAGTAGCGATGTTTTCGACCGTTATTAATGGACGGTATGATGTTCAAATCGTGTCAGCAAATAATGATGATGAAGTAAACGCACTAGTTAAGCTTTCGTCCATAGTAATGATTGTATTAAGTGCAATCATTACTGGGGTATGCATGTTTTTATCTGCTGTGGGGAAGATGGATAATGTTGAAGTCAAATGGCAAATACTATTTATATTTCCATTGTTAGTCGTGTCAGGTTTGATTAACATCCTCAATTCGTATAATAATAGACAATCGGAGTATAGATTAATATCAGAAGCATATTTACTCAGAACAATCTCTCAGAATTTGATTTTTTTTGGTACAGGTTTATTTTGTCCAACTACCACTGCCTTACTGACAGGTCAGCTGGTTGGACAATTATCAGGTGTAGGAAAACAGTCGAGAAAGCTAATCTGTCACCTTAATGATATTGCCTCCGTTCCGCGGTACAAGATCGTGAGTATAGCAAAGAAATATAAGGGTCAATTGATATTTTCTGTTCCAGCTTCTTTTTTAAATGCTGTTTCATACTCGATAATCAGTTTGTTGGTAGGTAATTGTTTCGGAATGTCAACATTGGCTCTTTATTCGTACTCGGTTAGAGTTCTTGGATTGCCACTTTCCATATTTAGCGCAAATATAGCTAAAGTCCATTACAGAAATGCAATCAATGAGTTGTACCAAACTCGCTCTTTTTCCAAATGTACAAAGAAAACGGTCCTTTTCGCCATTGCGTTGGCGATTGTTATGGCTGTCGTTCTAATGCTATTTGCTCCGAAATTATTCGAATTAATCTATGGCCACAATTGGAGGATGGCGGGAGTTTACGTACAGATCCTCACCCCGATGTTTAGTTTGAGAATGATTGTTGGTGCTATAGGATTTACATTTATTATTGCAAATAAACAAAAATTAGAATTGCTATTTCAGGCTCTTTTAATTGTTGTTTTTTGGGGGATTTCCATTATAGTTAAAGTGTTCACACTTGAAATGATTCAGTTTATCTTTTTGTTGTCAATTGCATATTCCCTTATCTATCTATGCGAATTGATTAGCATGACTTTTATATCTAGAAAGGTTGTAAATCAATGAAGATTTTATTGGTAACATTACATAGTCAGAATAACAACTATGGGTCTGTCTTACAAGCTAACTCTTTATATTTATTCCTTTGTGATTTGGGGCATGATGTGACAATATTAGATTATCAGCCTTTCTATTCAAATGGTATTACTAATCTCAAAATGTTATTTAGAAAGGCTGTATCTAATACTATTTTTCTTCCATACTATGTTTCGAGAACAAAAAGATTTAATCACTTTATCAAGTATCAAAAGCTCACAAAAAGATGTAAGCGATTTGAAGAACTTGGTGAAGTCTCGAAAAGCTTTGATTTACTAATGATTGGCAGTGATCAGGTGTGGAATCCAACCTATTTGTGTGGCAAAGATCCGGCATATACACTCCAATTTTCTTCTAACCCAAATAAAATGTCTTACGCAGCAAGTATAGGAACTTCAGATATTACAAAGGAGCAAATAGATGTCTTAGTTAATAGCTTAAGAGATTTTAAATATGTCTCATTAAGGGAGAATTCCTCAGCACAATTGTTGAAAAATAATGGACGAAGAGATGCCCGCTATGTTCTGGATCCGGTTTTTTTATACGGAGCAGAACATTATAAATCACTTGAAGCTACACCATCAGAGTCAGGATATATTCTTGCCTATATTATGCATAAGGATCCTTTTATCGAGGAAATTGTGCAAAGAGCTGCAATCCGTTATAAGAAGAAAGTAATCCAAGTTGGCGGATTCATGTCAAAATGTAAAAGCGATGTGTTTTATAGAAACGCTGGGCCAAGAGAATTTCTTGGTTTAGTTCATAATGCTGATTATGTTATAACGAGTTCTTTTCACGGAACAGCTTTCGCTCATATATATCATAAGAATTTTTTGGTTGTTATGCCTCCCTCAAACACATTGAGGATAGTGAATATATTACAGACGGCTGGAACAGAGGATAGAATAGCGAAATCTGTAGAAGATGTCGCTATTCTAGATAGTGAAATAAATTATGATCAAGTCGATACTAGAATTAATCTGATGCGTGAGTATTCTAGAGATTATTTAACCAAATCTTTGAAACTTATGGGGAGATGATACCATGTATATATGTGATAAAAACATGTGCACAGGTTGTTCGACATGTTCTTTAAAGTGCCCGTCTAATGCAATAAGTATGAAATGGGATATAGAGGGATTTTTACGCCCTTTTATTGATGAGGAGCTTTGTATCCATTGTAATTATTGTAAAAGAATATGTCCTTCCAATAATAGGATCACTAAGAACCTAGAATCTGAGATTGCCGCTTATGCATATATTCATGGAAATGTTACAGTAAGAAGGAGAAGCTCTTCGGGTGGAGCATTTATGGCTTTAGCAGAATATTTTGTTTCTAATAATGGTGTGGTCTTCGGAGCGGTTTTTGACAAAAATTATAATGTGAGGATTATAAAGGCTGAATCCTTACAAGGTATATTTCCCATGATGGGATCAAAATATGTTGAAAGCATTGTCGGAGATAGTTATATTGAAGTAGAGAACATAATTGACCAAGGAAGAATGGTTTTGTTCAGCGGTCTCCCTTGCCAAATTGCAGGGTTGTATTCTTATTTAGGAAAAAAAAGAAATAGCAGTTTACTTTATACTGTCGATTTACTTTGTCATGGAGTGCCCAGTGCTAAGTTATTTGCATCATATATAGCCTATTTGGAAAAACAAATGGGCAAAATCCACGATTATTCATTTAGGGATAAATCTAAGTGGGGTTGGGGAAGTTGGGGTTATTTTAAGTATAAAGTTAAGAATAAAATAAAAGTTAAAAGGATCCAACCTGCGACTGACTATTATTATGGGTTATATTTTAAAGAAAATTGTTTTAGAGAATCATGCTATATATGTAAGTATGCTACTCTACCTCGTGTTGGAGACATTACCATTGGAGATTATTGGGGGATTGAAAGCAGCATGCCTTATAAGGATATAAGAGATGGTGTTTCACTAGTAATAGTGAATAATGAGCATGCTAAAAGATTACTTGGGATATTAAAAGTATGTGATGATTCAAAAAGAGCGGATATTAGTTCGATATGTAAGCTAAACAAAACTATAATTGAGCCTGCGCACAGACCTTCCTCTAGGGATACATTCTACCAAGGTTTCGAAGAGCTCAGCTTTATAGAGAACGCAAAGAAATATGTAAAAACTAGAACCATTATTCCGGTGATTTTTAGGTATGTTCCTAAAGCGATTAAGATCCGTTTACGTAAAGTATTAAAACAGGGAGAATGATGATTATATGAAGAAGGTTATGGTGGTTTTGGGGATTCGCCCAGAAGCAATTAAAATGTGCCCTTCACAGGCAAATGTTAGACCAGGTGCTCAAAGCCTTTCATGTCACTCCCGACTATGACCTATCCATCATGAAGGAAAGGCAAACGCTGTTTGATGTCACTTGCAATGTCCTCACAAGCATCAAGCCGGTGCTGGAAAAAGAAAGGCCTGATGTTGTTCTGGTGCATGGCGACACAAGCACCACCTTTACAACCGCCCTGGCTTGCTTCTATCTCCAGATTCCGGTTGGTCATGTGGAAGAAGGATTGCGCACCTATGATATTTATTCGCCTTATCCTGAAGAGTTTAATCGACAAGCTGTCATTATCATTGCGAAATACAATATCTACAGAAGGCCATGAGAAACCACAAGTGGAGAATCAAGGCTTTTTCCCCGATACTTGTTCTTTTCGGCTCTTCGTCCTTTACTCTTTTGTATTCTATTCTGGGGATAGTATATACAGTAGGAAACAATGCGTACCTTTATTACAACTTAGGTATTGCAATCATCTCTTACTGCGCCTTTTTTTATATGATAATAAAACACAAGACAATTTCTATGAGTGCATTTTATAGCTTATTAATCGTATTAATCATACCCATCAGCTATATAACCAGTCCGTTTCTTATCAGCGGAAAATCAGGACTATCCAAGGATTTCTTCAAGTACTTTCTCTTGTGGTCCTTGCCGGCTTTTTTAATAGGAATGACGGTAGCGCATAACAGAACATGGAATACAATTGTACCCAATTTCGACATACTGATGCTGCTGATATCGTTTTTTATAACGCTCAATTCTTTGTTCTTTTTAAGACAAGGATGGCGTTCATATTCAGTTACAGGAACCATCACTTACCAAACTGTTTCTTATCTATCGGCTTTTGCTTTTTCTTTAAACGTTTACCTGCTCATTGATGGGAAACAAGTCAATAGATATCGATTTGCAAGATCAAAAAATTACAGGGTGATTTGTTATATTCTTCGTAAGCGTCAAACCTACATGCGTCTTTCTGTTTTCATGCGACTATGCAAGAATGTTCCATCACCTGGGAATGCCTTGAGAGCTGTCGAGTGTACTTAAGCAGTCTAAAGAGCGCTTAGGAGCATCTTGGAGTTCATGGCAGCATCCCAGTTCTGGGAGGCATGTATGTCGTCAACAACAGAACTCAGCCATCTTAATCATCACAAGAACCTGGCCCAATGGCAGCAGCTGGTTTACGATTGCCGCAACAGCGGCATGACTGTTCGTACCTGGTGCGCGGAGAATGGAGTCAGCGAGAAGACCTACTATTACCGCCAGAGGAAAGTCTGGGAAGCTGCGCAACAGCAAAAGACGGAACAAAACGCGGATATGTCCGGCAAGCTGCCGGCTATCATTCCCTGTACGATTCCAATTGCCGCATCCTCAGCGGTTTCAGCTCAAACGCCAGCTCTTGTGCTGCACAGCGCTTCCTGGACGGTGGAGGTGAACCCGGGATGTGATCCGGAGCTTCTGCACCTGGTACTGCGTACGGTAAAGTAAGGTGTTCGACCCATCCAGGATACAACATGTATATATCGCCTGCGGGTACACAGACCTGCGCCGTGGGATTGACGGGCTGGTGAGCATCATTCAGAAGGGGTTTCGATTGGATCCTTTTGCCAACGCTTTGTTCCTGTTCTGTGGCAGACGGGCAGACCGTTTCAAGGCTTTGTATTGGGATTCGGACGGCTTTATCCTGCTGTACAAACGGCTGGAGCGCGGGAAATACCAGTGGCCCAGAAGAAAAGAAGAGATGTTGAGTCTGAGTCCCCGGCAGTTCCGGTGGCTACTGGAAGGCCTGAGCATCCACCAGCCCAAGGCGCACAAGCCTGTAGAAAACATCGTTTATTCCTAGCCGCCAATCAGGGCTGAAACCCGTTGAAAACACTTGCTTTTTGAGTGTTTTTCCCGTGACTTTTCTGTCTGTTTTTGGTATGATTGCAGCAGCAAAAGCAAAGGAGAAAGCGGCTGAATGGGCATGGAAACCATTACCATTTCCAGAGCGGAATATGAGCGCTTGACCACTCAGGTCGCAGCCCTTCAGCAAGAGAATAATTGGCTTATTGAGCAGATTCGTCTGGCGCGTAAGCAATGCTATGGTCCATCCAGCGAAAAGACTGTTGCCGGGGATGGCTTTGTTCAGCTGAGTTATCTGTTTAATGAGCCGGAGTGCATGGCCAGGGAAGGCGCGCCGGAACCGGATATTGAGACAGTCGCAGTAAAAGCGCATGCGCGGAAGGCGCGCCATTCTACCCGGGAAAAACTGCCAGAAGATATCGAGGTTGAGGTCATTGAGAAGACCCTGACGGAAGAGGAATGTGTATGCCCCCAGTGCCAGGGGCAAATGAGTGACATCGGCAAGGATGTTACCAGGCGCATGAAAATTATCCCGGCGAAGTTTGTGGTGGAAGAGACCCATGTGCACAAATACGCCTGCAAACACTGTCAGGAGCATGACATCACGACCCCGGTAAAGTCCGCGCTGGCAGATCCGGCGGTCATCAAGGGCAGCATTGCCACGCCGGAGGCCATTGCTCATATCATGACCCAGAAATATGTCATGTATTCCCCCCTCTACCGCCAGGAACAGGAATATAGCCGGGTAGGTGTACCGCTGTCCCGGCAAACCATGTCCAACTGGCTGTTGAAAGCGAGCGCCCTTTGGCTTCAGCCGGTCTACGAGCGGATGAAGGCGGAACTGCTGAAGCAAGATATATTGCACGCGGATGAAACCACCTTGCAGGTGCTGAACGAGCCGGGGAAAAAGGCGCAGAGCAAAAGTTATATGTGGCTTTACCGTACCGGGCGTGAGGCGCCACAGCAACTGGTCCTGTTTGAATACCGGCAAAGCCGCAGGGCTGAGCATCCGGAAGAATTCCTGAAGGATTATCGCGGCTATCTGCATGCGGACGGCTATACAGGCTACTATACATTGCCGGATATCACGGTGGTGGCCTGCTGGGCGCACGCGCGGCGGAAGTATGAAGAAGCCTTGCAAGGTACATCGAAAAAGAACGAAGCTGAGATGTCTAATATCCTTCGCGGGAAGCAGTATTGCGACAGCCTGTTTGCCATTGAAAATGAGATCAGCAACTTGCCGCCGGAAGAACGGCTGCGAAAGCGGAAGGAGCTGGCTGAGCCCATCCTGAGGGAGTTTCATGATTGGCTGTTTCGTTTGAATGATGCGCCCAAGTCATTGTTAGGAAAGGCAGTACAGTACACACGAAAATACTGGCCCCATTTGCTCAACTACTTGCAGGATGGCAGGCTTGAAATCAGCAACAACCGAGCTGAACGCAGCATCAAACCCTTTGTAATGGGACGTAAGAACTTCCTGTTTGCCAATGTGCCCAAGGGCGCGGAAACCAGCGCCATCATTTATAGTTTGGTTGAAACCGCGAAAGAAAACGGCCTGGATCCCTATCGTTACCTGACCTGGCTGATGTATGAGGCGCCCAAACTGAACCTGAGCGTAGAAGATCAGGTAGTACAATTGTTGCCGATCAATGCGCCAGAAGTGTGTAGGGTAGTAAAGGGCGTTTGACGCTTACTATTCTTCTGGGCTTACAATTATTATCTTTGTTTATAGCAGGTGGGCGGGGAAGCATTGTGCTGTTTGTTGTTTATATTTTATTCTTTATTTTCAATAAATCAAAAACAAAAGGGAGCAGATGGAGAATATTTTTAGTTCTTATACTAACTGCTATTGTACTAGCGTTGCTGTTTACCTCCCAAAACACCGTTATCATGAAAGGAATCAACCGCGCTTTAGGATTTTTAGATGAACAGGGAATCAACTGGAAAAACACCTCGGGAAGGGGTGAACTATATTTACGTGCTATAGAATTAATTCAAGAAAGGCCTTGGCTGGGATATGGCATATTTGGTTACTTAGAGCGGATCGATAATCCGCACAACATTGTGCTTGAATTGTTACTAGCGGGGGGAATTGTTCTGTTGGCTGTCTCTATCATATTATGCATCTTAGCCTTGAGGAAGCACATAAGAATGATAAAGATTGATCCAAGCTTTAAATTGCTTGCTATTCTAGTTCTCTATCCAGTCACTCATCTAATGTTTAGCGGAACGTATCTCAGTTCACCCATGCTGTGGTTTTATATCGGGTTTATGGCTGCATATAAGTAGTATCCACTGAACAACTCAACTTTTTATATTCCACAAGCATTTTGGCCTGATACATGATAAACTGATGCAAGGAAAACCCCTGAAAACGTCCAAAACCCTTGCACTTCACCAGGAGTGAAAACGTCATGTACGAGAGAAAAGCACATCGGGTGACTTTCTTTGAGGACGCGCTACTGTTTGGCGGCGTCAGGCTGGATCCGGCGAACAGATGGGTGCGCATGTCCCGGTTGATCCCTTGGGCGGTATTTGAGGAGCGGTACGCAGCCCTGTTCCCGAACCCACGGGAGGGTAAGCCGGCCAAGTCGGCGCGGATGGCCATCGGCGCGCTGATTATCAAGAAGCGCTATGGCTTCTCGGATGAGGACGTGGTGGAAGAGATCCGGATTGAAAAGTACTGATGATTTAGGAAGTATGTCAACAAATCTAAAAGCACTTGCTCTAACGGCAGATACTCAATTATTATTCGTATTCATTTTACAAAAAACACCGGCTGATGATATGCACCCCAAGTTGGACGAAGGACAACGGAGGAGGTGCATATCACCCACCCAGATTCAGCCGGTGTTGAATTTTCACTTGTTAGAAAAACACAGGTGCCACTCCAAAGTGCTCTTCTAACATTTTCATTGATTTGACGATTAAGTCAATATGCTCGGTATTCTCCTTGCTCAAAGAATAGAAGAAGACGAATTTGCCGATTACAGCATCTATGTTTACATTATTCGCCTCATCACCATCTGGGGAGGCAATAAAGCCTTTTTCCAAGACAGTATCCAGAGCAGCGGCGGCGCCTTCGGTTTCCGCTTCGTTATAGTAGAAGATTATGTCCAAAAACGCGCCACCCTCAACACCGGCATACATGGTGCACGAGGTGATGTTGAGTGATTTCAGTTCATCTTCAGGCATATTCTCGGAACGGAAATCGCCACAGAAGACACCGGTTGCACGAAAATAGCTTTCTAAATTGTCAAGATCCCACTCTTCAAAGGTTTCAGGATACTGGCTCCAGTCTATTTCCTCCGCCATTGCGGTGAAGGCAAAAGAACAGGCCATCGTCAGGGCGAGTAAGACAGTAAACAGTTTTTTCATTGGGTTTCCTCCTTTAGATGAATGGATTTATACCGTGTCGTTGGGTAGGCACGTTGATATGTATGGCGTTGACCATACATGGCGTCAGTCCTGCGCAGCCCGGTTCCGGAAGCCGGAGATCGCCGATTTGATTTCGCCGTACAGCATGAACGTCAGTGCCGGGGCGCCCTGGATATCAAAACGCTCTATGTGCTCTGGGCTCTTTTCAACATCGCATCTGGCGAGATCGATCCCGGGATTATCATGGATGATCTCCGCAACGGGCCGCTTCATCATTATCGTATTTTCGATATATTCAGAGAATATATCGGTTTATCTTTGTATTCTGCGATCACCCATAATGCTGAGGTCAGCCCTGTTTTATACTCGCCGGTGTCGCCCAGCTTCAAATCACTTCTCAGCGCTCCGACGCCTTCGAGCGCGCTGAGTTCCGCATCAATGACTTCCGCCTGAAGTTCACAGGCATACAGGATTGCGCTGATATAATCCTTTGCGCCAAAATCTTCCAGGCTCAAGTTTTCCAAGAGCGTTACAAACGCTACGGTAATGATATCTTTTTTCCCTGCAGGAAACTGTAAAAATATTTGCGCTTTTCCATCTTCAATCTGGATCACCATCAAGTCCATTGGTCCGGAATTTTCAACCGTATGAAGGTTTGGATAAAAAAGAAGATCTCGTTTAGCGCCCCTGAACGTCTTTATCGCAAAATTATAGTCATACGCGAAGTCTTCCAGACTAACAATCGTCCTGAGCCTTTGCTGACTGGCATCACCAGCGAGCGGAAACAACAAAGCGATTGCAAGCAAGACAACAATATACCTTTTCATAAACACCTCCTGCGTTTTTTCATGGTCTGTTTCCTCTTTTACCTTTATATTAGTTCGTCTTTAAAAATAGTCAACACCTTATCTATCAATATATTCTGCCTTTTCACGATGGCGCCGATGGCCAGCAGCATAGCAGAAAAAGAAGAACCGCCCGTAAAAACACCGATTGCTACTATCCAATTAAGTAACCTTCATCGCACTGGCTGTTCTTGAAGCTCACTGGGAACCTCCTCAAGGATTTTTTGTAAATCACGCGGATAAACCGGGACACATGGGGCGGGTGGCGCTGGACCATCTCCTGTGCTTGCGGCGGCGGGTGCCTGACCCGGGCGCGCCAGGGCTGCGGCGGCCTCGGCCAGCTGCCAGGGGTGGCCTGTGACCAGGGCAGGTATGGTCGTCAACTGCGGCAGCCCCAAGAATGCTATTTCCCACATGTTGCGCAGGGTCTTTTGTATTGACTGTTCGGCACGCGCGATGCATCTATTGTAATCACATTGGATCTGTTTATAATATGTCTACAGTTAGGATCCAGGTGGTAGACGCTGCCATTGGGCGTAACGTAAACAACACTGCCGCTTGTAGACAAACTTGCCAACTGGTAAGCCTCCTGGTTTGTGAGCTCAACAAAGGCCAGGTCCCACTGCTCCTGTTCCGGGATGCTGAGTTTGCTGTACCATTCCTTGAACTCGTCAATTTGCGGCTGCATCTCCCGGCTGCTGTCCAGTGTGATTTTGCTGCCGGCGGCAAAGGCAGTGAGGGCAAGGCAGAGTACAGCGAATATGATTAGAAACTTGCTTTTGCGCGTCATTCCATCTCACAGCTCCTCCTCTATTAGATTACCATACACTCCACTACTGTATTGCTTTGCAGGAAGTGATACGCGCTTCCCGCACGCAGCCAAGCGATTTCATTTTACATGCTCGTAGCGTAGAACTCAAGGGATACAAAGCTCAGCGGGCACTCCACTTCCCTGGTCATGGTGACGCCGGGCTTGAGCTCGCCGTCGTCATCGCCCCAGAAATCATAATCACAGGCAACGGCATTCCCGTCCTCATCCAGGAACAGGAGATAGTACTCCAGCAGAGCAATGGGCTTGTCCCCTGTGTTTTTGGCGGTGATGATCGCCGTGTTGCCGCGAATGCCTGTGGATAGCTCCAGAATGGATTGCAGGCCCTGATCCCGGGTGTCCGGAACAAACTCCAGGGTGTAATCAATATGGTCATAAGGCTTCTCGCTGTAGATCATCCAGAAGGTCTCATAGCCGTCCTGGCACGCCCTCTTCCCGTCTTCCTTCCGGTCCACAAGGCTCCCGTCCCGGTCATAGAACTGAACATCCAGATAGATGACGGCATCGTACCCGATGGTGTTCCTGATGACCAGGTCGTTGTGTTGTCCCAATGAGGAATCCCACAGATATTCTTTGACAACTTCATAGCCCATGTGGCCCATGAACTGGCCATCAAACCTGACGCGGGAAAGGAGCGATTTGGTAAACTCTATCACCTGCTCAAGCCTGTATTCCGAATTGGCGTAGACCAAACCGTAAAGAAAACCAAGGTCTTCCCAGGCGGTGAAGCTGACAGGGGTATCCCCGAGATAGCCCGCGAAAAGCAGCCCGTGTACGTTGTCAATGAGCAGTTTTTCCACTCTTCTCAGGTCCATCCCTTCCGCTTCCGCCATTTCAGCAGCCCATTCCTCGAGGACCGGCTCATTGTTTTCCAGGTCAACCTTGTCGTCATCCGGGTAATCCGTGACGGCCACAAGGGCTCCGCCTGACAGGTTCTCCTTCTCTTTGGCGAAATGCGCCCTGGTGAGATACGTGAAATATTCCTCGTCCGTACGGATCTCCTCCTCATAAATCCAGCCGCTGGGCACCTGATAGGTATAGTTTTCAAACCTGAACGTTTCGTAATCTCCGGCAAGGGAGATGGCGGCAAAGGACAGCGACAGGGCGATGGTCAACAGGGACGCAACAAGCTTTTTCATTTTTTCCTCCTGTGATCTCCGGGCGCTTCAAGGCCCGGTTTTGTTCCCTACAGTCAATGCGCGGCGAGGTTCAAGCGTTTGATTCTTCGCTTGCGCAGACTCCCGGCAGGCGGACAAGCCTCGCCCGAGCGGGGTTGATGCCGGGGAGTTCACATCATTCTAACACAGATGCTGAGGCAGCGCTCAAAACGCCTCCTAACAGTATTCCGATGGATTCCATCGGCAGCGGCGCCTCGCTTTGGAATCCACATGAGCCGTCCGCTTTCTCATGCGCCGCCGATCATCTTCGTTTCTTGACAAAGCAAGATAAATATCCTGCGAACCGCTGAAATGCTGACCGAATACAACGAATAACAACCGAATGCGACGGCGGCGTTGCAAAACGGCAAGATATTCAGTATGGTATAAAAAATGCAAGATCGGCTGCGGTAAGA
>Ga0255340_1002340_pt1 | contig 22290 bp, 24 predicted proteins | sample wastewater_treat_7_FD_192417 | JGI IMG/M metagenome (GOLD analysis project Ga0255340, IMG submission 192417) | Wastewater microbial communities from Lulu Island WWTP, Vancouver, Canada - plant10 | ecosystem: Engineered > WWTP > Wastewater > Unclassified | place: Canada: Vancouver, British... | reverse complement strand
CCACATCTCCTCAAGTCCGACCATCTCGAACCCGTCCGCGGCGGCGGCGTCGATCGCCGTCTGGATCTCGCTCGCCGAGATCATGGCGCCTCCGGCCGATCGTCGCGGTGGTTGTTCGGCAGGAAGACCACGACCTCGGCTCCGGCCGGGGCGCGGGCCCGGATCTCCTCTTCGCTCTCGCCGACCTCGTAGATCACGATCGCGGACTCGGTCGCGTCGGCCTGGTCGGCGGCGAGTCGCTCCACGCGGCGGAGGATGTCGGGCGGGGCGCTCATGGTGCCTCCGGTGCCTGGTCCTCGTCATTGATCCACGCTCGGAGCTCGTCCCAGCTCGCTCCCTCGCGCTTGATGAGGATCCACTGAAAATCGCGGTTGGAGTCGGCGATCTCCTCGATCCACCTATGGGTTAGCGGCGGATTCCAGTCGATGAAGCTGATCCGGTCGTTTGCGTCGGCCGGCATCAATCATCACGCTCCATCGCGTGCTCGAGCTCGTCCCGGGCCTCGTCCTCGCCGGTCACGTCTCCGAGGTGTACCCAGGTCGCCCCGCCGTCGCGGTGGTGCCACGGCCGGCCGGTCACGGTGCACAGCTCGGGCGGGGCGTCATAGTCGTTCTGTATCCGTATGCAGGTCCGGCATCCGGCACCAGGCTGATCACACTCACAGAGGTAGACGGCCGGCGGGGCGCCGTTGACCAGGTCCTCGTACACGACCGTACATCCGGTCGCGTCGCATACGTGTACCTCGCTCATGTGCGCCTCGCTTCGATCTCGTCGAGGCGGGTCTTGAGCTCCTCGAGGTCGGCGTCTTTCAGGATCGTGCCGTACGCGGCGAGGGCCTGGATCGTCGTGCGTGCGTACTGCAGTCGGATGGCGTCATCCTGTCGGGCCCGGAACGTCTTTGCAGTCGTGCGGCCGTGGAGGAGGTCGATCAGGTCGGTCGCCTTTTCCATCAACTCGGGGCGGGTGAGGGTCTTTTTTCTCGGCAATTCGGTTTCTTTGCGCTCCGATTGCCGAGTTATCTCTAGTTCCATTTTAATTCACTCCTTTATATGAACCTCTCGGACATAGTCGGTTTATAAACTCGCTACCGTCTCGGGGGCGGTGTGATCACGATTCTGCACGGTCATGGGTCGTATCATCTGATGTCCGTTTGCTCGCGGGCGAGCTTGGCATAGCACGCGGCGCATATCGCATATCTGTTGCCGGGGTGGTGGTACGCCACGCTCTCCACGTTGCAGGAGTCGCATCGGCCGAACCGCTCCGGGCGCTCGACCTTCTCGAGCTCGTCGATCGCTACGGTGTTGAGGACCTGGACCGCGGCGACCTCGCGTCTCTTCGCTGCATTGTAGCACGAGCGGCAGATCCGGACGGTCTCGGCCTTCGGTCCGCGGGCCTTCACTACCTGGTATCGCTCCTTGTAGTGCACGGTCTTTCCACCACAGCCCGGACACGTCTCGACCATCACCTTATCGGGGAGCTCGACGAAGTCGGCAGGGTCAATCTTCAAATCGCGAGATATGGGCTCCGTTTGCGATTTAGGAATTAATCCAATTTTTCCGACTTTCTCCGGCTTTCTCCGGCCGGTTGCGGAGAAACTCCGGGCGATTTCCTCGCTCCGTTCGTTATTAGGGGCCCGTTCTGAATTTTTCGTTGAGTTTCTCCGCTCTGTCGGAGGGACAGACACACTTTCGGGCGAGAGAGAAAAATCGGGATCGTTAGTAGGTGCCGACGTGCCCGGCTCTGATTTTGTATCCTCTCCCGCGGCGGGGTCTGTGTGAGTGCATTTCTCCGGAGAAACTCTCTCTCTCTCTCTCAATCTCTCTCTACTCGTGGTTAAATCGGAGAAACTCGACGATCCGGGCTCCGGAGTTTCTCCGGCAATGTCCGGAGAAATGCCGGAAGAAGTCGGAGATGCCGTTTTTTTATCCGATTCCAAATCGGGGCCTTTTCCGGGCTTTTCGTCCTCGAGCCAAACGGCCGTTTTATTTTTCCATGCTGCGTATACGGCCTGGTCAAAGGTGTAGACGGTCGCACGGCGGCCCGTGGTGACGGTCTTCCGCTGGTATTCGAGTCGGGTCTCGTCGGAGTCGGGATCGTAGACGCGGCGAGATACGGACTCGGAGGTGTCCATTTCAGCGATGAACGGCACCTTGTCCAGGAGCCCGGGAACCTTCGTCCCGTCGCGTCTCTTGTCTCCTCTGATGGCACGGGCGACCGTTTGCGGGGCGAGCTTCGTTAGCCGTGCGAGTGACGGAACGTCGAACGTCTCGAGCCCGGCCTTGCTGATCAGCTCGGCGAGGTCCTCCTCGATCCGGAGGAGGTGCGTCTCCTGTCCTCCGGCCGTGCCGTGGAGCGCTGTGAAGACCTTCTCGGCGGTCCGGAAGTCCTCCACGGTCGCATAGACCCGAACCGTGCCGTTCGGGAGGGTGCGCCGCTCCCGTTGTCTCGAGCGAAGACGAGCCACGCTCTTGACCATGTCGTAAAACATCCGCGGGTTGCGTCGGTTGCGGACGGACCCGAACTTGATCCGGTGGACGAACCTCGAGAGATTCACGTCCACCAGCCCCTCGGCCTCGATCTCGTCCCACATCGCGCGCGCTATCAGGGTCTCGCGCCGCTCCTCGGAGGTGTCCTCGTCATCGTCCCGGGCCTCCTCGTCGGTGAGGCGTGCCACGACTGCGCGATCCTGCTCCTCTGAGTCATCGACCCATAGGTTCAGCATCCGGTTTGCGATCTGGTCATCGCCGACGGCCTCGACCTTGCAGATCCAGAGGGTGCACCGCACGGGGAGCGTCGGAGAAACGGCCTTCCGGTCGGTGGTCATGGTGTGCAACTTGATCGGCCGGCGGAAGTCCGTGGTTGCGTCCTTGAGGACCTCGAGGAGCGTTTCGGTCGGAGACTTGTCGTCGAGGGTGATGATCGTCCCGGGCACAAGGCTTCCGTCTTCTCCCTTGTAGTAGAGGACCTTGTCCGATAACATCCCCTCGAGCTTGAACCGCTCGGGGATCTGTTTCGAGTATGTGGCGAAGGCGTCGGATTTTCCCTTGCCGCTCCCGCCCGTGGTCATGACGTGGATCCCCTTGCTGTTCTTCACCACGCGCGAGGCGGCGGAGAGTGCACAGCATTGGCCGAGCACGGTATCTCCGACGTGGTCGAGGTTGTAGGTCTCGACGGAGTACGCGAACGGGTCGCCGGCCTCGAGGATCGTCCGGGCCTCCTCCTCGATCTCGCGGGCGGCCTCGATCTCGGCGACCTCCTCCGCGGTCGGTGTCGCCGTCTTCTCGCGCCGGAGATGGACGGCGGCGGCGAGCGCGCGCCGGCGGGCCGCGGCGAGGTCCTCCTCGGCCTTCTCGACGAGCTCGATCACCTTCGGGCCCGTGAGGCGGGCGGCCTTCGGGAGCGTTGCGTTTTTCCGGGCGGCGACCTTCACGACCTCGTCCACGGGCCGGCCGTTGTACCGGAGGTGGAGCGCGAGGTCTCGGAGATCCTCGGCCTTCTCGGGCTTGTCGATGAAGACGAGGGCCCCGCGGTTGATGGCGCCGGCGAGGTCGGGCGGCGGTGCCTTCGCGATCTCGGCGGCCTTCTCCTTCGCCATCAGTTTCGCCGGGTCGTACCGCTCGTCGCCGATCTCCGCGCGGGCGCTCGCGATCGTGGTCGCGAGGTAGTCGGCCCGCTCCGTCTTCTCCGTCGGGCGGAAGTGCCGGAGGATCTCGGCGATCGTCACGTCATCGAAGTTCCACCAGACGAGCCGGTTAACGAGCCCCTGGTCCGCGGCGGAGCGGTCGGCCTCGTCGGCACCGTGGAGCGCCTCGTCCACTTCCGCGGCCCGCTGCCGGATGATCGCGAGCTCGAGCCCGTCGATGTTGCGGAAGGTGCCCGGCGTGCTCGAGGAGCCGCTCGGCCGGCCACTCGCCGGCGAGGACCTGGTCCTCTTCTCGGCCCGGCCGAGGGTGAGCCCGGCGGGGAGCTTCGAGGGGTCAAAGGGGCGGATCGGGGCGTCGCGGTGCACGGTGTAGAAGCCGGTCGCGTCGGCCGTCTTTCCCTTCTTCCCTTTCCCGGTCGGGTCGTGATCGGGGTCCACGTAGGAGCCCGGCAGTAAGACGTACTGCCAGTCGCGGCGGCACTCGCCGGCGTCATCGCCGTGCCAGTAGATGTGGGGGTTGCGGACCGTGCCGTCTCCGGCGGGCCCGACGTTCTGAAAGTAGAGGTGATATCCTCCGCTCCTGGTCCGGACCGTGAAGGTGTCGAGCGCCTCGATCATCGCCTCGACGGTCTCGATCGGGATCGTGAGTTTCCCTCCGGTGAGGTCCACATCGACGAAGAGGAGACCGTCGGGCGAGCCGTACGCGCCGACGTTGGCGCCGGCCTCCATCCTCTCGATCGCCTCGTCGGGCGAGAGCTTGAACTCGGGGTTCAATGACTTGTCCTCGAGCTGCAGATTCTTGTCCGCGGTTGGTCGCTTTTCTCCGCGCCGGATCTCGATGATCGGGAGGTCCTCGAGCCCGGCCTCGCGGGCACGCTCGAGGAGGCGGCGGAAGGCGGACACGTCGGGCGAGGTCATCGCGGGCCCCTCGGCGGTCGCCGGCATCGGCAGGTCGGCGCGCCGGAGAGGTTGTCGCGGGCGTCGGGGTCGCGGTGCTCCTGGTCGTTGATCGGCCGGCCACAGTCCGAGCACGTCGTCTCGAGGTGGCGGAACTCGCGGAGGCGAGGTGTGGTCACGTCATCCCTCCGGCGAGGCGGCCCATCGTCCGGTTGTCCGCGGTGTCGAGCCGCCATCGGTCGCGGCCTTGTCCGTATTGATGAAGATCAAGAGGTTGTTACCGATCGCGGCCTGGATCCACGGAGGTTGCTCCTCGATCCAGACGATGAACTCCTCGAGCACTTCGGGGTAGTCCTCGAGGTACTCGACGGCGTCCGCGCGATGGCCGATCGGAAACCCGGCATCGATCCACCCCTTGAACACATCCACGTAGTACGGGCGCCACTGTCCGGCCGTCACGGTCTCGGCGAAGAACTCGCGGGCCCGCTCCTCGTCCATGCGGAAGAGGTCGCCGATCCAGCTCGGGAGCTCCGTCTCCTCGACGGTCACGTCTCGACCTCCGGGCCCGGTGTGCGGCGCCATCCGTCCGGCAGGTCGATGGACGTGATCGAGTGCTTGAAGACGAGCACGTCTCTTCCGCGCGAGTCGCGGACCACGAGCTCGTAGGGAGAGAACGCGACTAACTCGCCGGAGACGCTCGGGGCGCCGGCGAGCTTGATCAAGATCGGCTTGTGGAGGAGGCGTCCGAAGAACTCCGGCGGCCTCTTCCGCTCGCTCGAGCACGAGCATCCGTGCGCCGGCGGGGCCTGGACCTCGTCGGTCACGCGATCGACCTCCACGGCGACCACGTCGCGGGCACGGCCGAGGGCCTGGTCCTCGAGATCATCGCCGACAGAGGGGCAAACGATAAGGGGAAATACGCCTTATAAGAGGTTGGTAAACCCTTTCCCGTTCTCTTCTGGGTCATACCGGGATCTCCATCGGGTAGACGAAGATCCGCCCGTCGCGTCGTTCGGTGCGGATGATACCGCGGGCGGCGAGGAGGTCGATCCGCTGCCGGATGCTCGAGGGCGACCACTGGACCTGAAGGTCCTTCACGATCGCGGGCTGTGCAGTGCCGGCGGGTGTCACACGGCGGGTGATCTCCACGTCGATGGCGCGGAGATCGGGTCGGGGTACTGAAGTGTTATCCATACCTGGTGGGGTCTACCAGGCACCAGAAGGGAGAGAAACGGCCGGACGGTACGGGGAGGCGACTCGCTCGAGCCGCCGTCTCGGAATCACTTGCGAGGTATTTTAACCTCTCGGGGATACCTGTACCGTGCATAATCTCGTTTTTCGAGGGTCGAACCATTTGCGGTGGTTCGTCCTCGTCCCTTCGGGGTGCCGAAGGTTGTTCTATGGTCCGCGGTATTTATCGAGCGGCAACGGCGATACGGTATAAAGTATAAAGTGAAGTATACTTAATGCTGACGACGGCGTAACAAACGCCACTTCGGAAGGCTGAAATGCCGCAAAAGGGCCGATTCCTCTCTCGTTTCTCTCGCGTTTTGCGGTGACGTTGTTAATAAGGTGTAGACTGAAATCGAAGGGTTTTTCTCTGCGAGGAGGTCCCTTAATGCCGTCAGAAGACCTCTCTTCTCATGCCGCGCTCGGCTGCCGTCGTGGTGGACGTTGCCGGGCCGGCTCATGCCTCGTCTCCGTCGCCGTCGCGGGCGCGCCGTGCCTCGTCCATGTTGGTGCCCGGTCGCTGTCGCTCGGGGATCTCGAGTCGCTCGCGGTCGGCCATGAACTTCTTGAGGTCGCTCTCCTTCACGCGGTAGCTCCGGCCCCATCGGACGGCCGGCAGGTCGCCGGCCCGGATGAACTCGCGGATCCTGGTGATGCTGTAGCTGGTCAGGTCGTGGACGCGCTCGAGGGAGAGGTGTCGTTCCAACTCGTCGGAACTCATGATAGGTAGAACGTTGTTCGGTGTCGTGGTAAAAGGGAACGGCCCGCCGAGTGCCTCGTCCACGACCGCGGCGCGGAGGAGGAGTGCCTCGCCGGTCGTGCTCATGCGGTTGCTCCGGCCGTCGCGAGGACCTCGAGCGCGGGAGAGGAGGAGGGCTCGACCTCCTCCATCGGCGCTGTGATCGCGGTCGGCTTGTTCGCGGTCGGGTGCGCGAGGTGCGCGAGGAGGGCGATCGTCGGGATCATGAACCGGGCGAGCGGTGCCTCGACCTGGACGATCACCATCGAGCCCGTGGAGCTCGGGTAGGTGAAGCCGGCCACGGTCGGCACCTTCTCTCCCTGGACGGTCCGGAGCTCGTAGACCTGGACGCTCTCCTCGAGTGCCATCCGGCCGACATCGTCCGCGGCGATGAAGTAGACGCCTCGCGCCGGGCCGACGAGGACCTCGAGCCGGAGGGCGCTGTACTGCTTGGTTGCGATACCGACCTTGCACCATCGCGGGGTGCGGGTCTTCGTTGCCGTCGTGGTGGACTGCATACTCTATACTAGGTGCTTGTCGTATATATTCGTTGCTATTCGTAACTTATCGGCGTAAGAAAGGTATGAGCGAGGGATCGGCGAGGCTGACGGGAGAGTATAGGGATCGGGCCGATCGTGGCTTAGAACGAAGATATGAGCGTCAGAACGGGCGCCGGCGGGCGGTCGTGGTGTGCGGTGGTGCACTCATGGTGCACGGCCGGTGAAGACGTACACCACGCGCTGCCGGAAGGTGAGATCAGCCGGCGGGGCGCTCGAGGCGGGGATCGGTGCGACGGCCTCCACGACCTCGGCGGGCGTGCTCTCCGCGGCGATCATCCGCGGGCCGAACCGCTCGAGGATCTCGCTCTCCCGGTGTGCGGCGGCGGCGAGGAGCCCCTCGCTGAGCTCGGCGGCGTGCTTGGCGTCGGCGAGGTGGAGCTCGAGCCGTGAGACCTCCTTCTCGAGCCCCTGGACCTGGACCTCGAGCCGTGCGAGGGTCATCTCCCGGGCGTGCCGGTCGGCCTCGAGTCGCTCCACGCGCTCGGCGAACTGGTCGCGGGCCGTGGTCGTGTGGAGGAGGTCCTCGCGGAGTCGCTCGCGCTCGGCCTCGAGCCGGACGAGGTCGGCCTTAACCCTGTCCACGAGGGCGATCGCCTCGTCACGGGCCGTGGTTGCGGCCTGGTGTGCTGTGGTGCATCGTTCGATCTCCGCGGTGTACTCGGCGGTCGTGTCCGGTGCATCGGTGGTGCACCATGCACTGAGCGCGCGCCGGCCGACCTCGGCGAGCGAGACCTCCTCCTCCTCGGCGCGGGCCTTCACGGTCGCGGAGAGGTCATCAGGGATGATTATTGAGAATCGCGCCATGCGGTGCACGGATCTCTGTGCCGGTGCATCCTTTGCCTTTTCGATCTTGTTCGTGCACTGGTTGTGGTGCATCGTCAGTGCACGGCCCGATCACGGGCACCAGCCGGCGACCTCGCGCCGGATCGCCTCGACCTCCTCCGGCATGAACGAAATATTCAGGTAGTGCTTGAGCGCCGTCGTCTCGCTGTGCCCCTGCGAGTACGTGATCCTCGTGATCTCGGCCGGGCACGCGGCGAGGAGCCACGACTCCCACGTCTTCCGGGTCGTGCGGACCGTGATCCCGGTCGGGTTGCTCGCGGTCGCTCCCGGGAGCGGGGCGAGTCCGGCGAGGTCAGCCCATCGGATCAAGTTCTGTTGCCACGAGGACGGCGAGGACGGGCCCTTCACTCCGAGCTCGAGGAACGTCCGGACGGCGGCGCGGCCACGGTCGCCGAGTCGCACGTCTCGCGCCGGTGCCTTCGCCTTTGCCTTTGTGCTCCGGATCGCGATCTTCTTCCGCTCCTCGTCGAATACGGCCGGGTCGGCGGCGAGCTGTGCGACCTCGCTGTATCTCAAGCCGGTGTAGAGGAGGAGGTCGAAAAGTGCCTTGCTCGAGGGCTTCGAGATCACGGTCCGGAGCTCGTCGGCCTCGGTTGGGGTGAGCACTCGGGAGCCGGCACAGGAGAGGGCGGATGGCATGATCTCTCATTGGCCGTCCCGTTATTTAATACACTAGTGTTTTACGGTTAACCCTAGAATGAATAATAATCGAGCGGGCCGGGAACTCGCCCACGGGGGAGACGTGTTACCCGGTGTTACGGAACTTAGAGAAAGTCTTACCGGGTAGCCGTCGCGGTCGCATAAACCATCATCTTCGATACGTCGTCGGGCCGGAGCGATCCGGATTTGGGTACGATGGTCGATGGTCACGGCCGCCCCGCTAAAACGGGACTCGGAAAAGATGGTTGTCCACGAGCGCGACGATCACATAGCAACTAGACATGAACAGTATGATTCCAATCGGATACCCGTAAACAATCGGAAAACCGCCCAAAAAATCCCCGAGCCCTGGAATAACTGCCATAAATAAAAATGCGAATATTCCTGAAATTATCATTCTGCCGAGGTCACGGGCGGTTAAAAAGACAGGGACGGCCACCATCTAGGCGCCCCCGGTGTCGGCGGGCCGCGGTCCGTTTGTATCATCCATGCTCGAAGTTGAACCGAATCTGCCGATGAATGTGTCGATCCGCATGTGAAATTGCAACCGGGCTGCAACCCGGTGACAACCCTATGGCCACCGGGGGGCCACCGCGGCCGGCCGGGATCCATCCCTGATCACGACGTAATCGAGAGCGTATAGGGGGTCTCCGTCGGGTTGTTTTCCGCCACTGCGAAAACGAGCTTCCCGCGGCGCGTCTCGCCGGACGGGATGGCTGTCAGGCCGAAGAAGCCGGGGATGCTCGAGAAGGCGGGCGCATACGCGTACGAGACCTGGTCAGGGTCCCGGAGCGCAGTATTGACCGGGTCGAATTGATAGGATGCCGGACCGGCGTTCGTGATCGAGAAGTCGACGGCGACCAGCTTGTAACCGGATGCCGGCATGAGATCCCTGTTATCGACGTAGTACGGCCGGACGTTGTGAACCGTGACCGACACCGGGTCCGCGGCCGGGGCCGCGGGGGACATGCAGCCCGCCACGAGCAGGATAAGGGCGAGAGCGACAAGAAGTCCAATAATCCTCATGGCAAAGGATTAGGGAATAGGTCGATAGGTCTTTCGGATTGTGCGGCTTGCATCGGGCGTTGATTGATACGGGATTAAGGGCGATCGGACCGTGAGGGCCCGCTATTCTCGTCTGTGCGGCCTTCGTTCGGTCATTCGCCGTTGCACGGAACGTTGATGAGACAAGAGCCGGGGTTCGTAATCGGGATCGGTCGATATGGTCAGGGGCGTGCCGTGATGCAATCTGGACCGGGCCGAATGCAAATCACCACAGTTATCCTTCCATCGGATAGCAGTGATACCATGAGTTTGAAACGTCGTTGCACGGTTCTGCTTACTATTCTCATCGTAATCACGATGTGTCAGGTGGCGAGCGCTACGACTGCAGAAAACTGGTACAAGACGGGGAAGGCTTTTCAGGAAAAGGGAGACTACGCAGGGGCAATCGAGGCCTACGACAAGGCAATAGCACTCGACCCGAAAAATCCCTCCTATTGGAACCACAAGGGAGCTTCCTTCCTCGTCCTGGAAAAATACGAGGAGTCGATCGAAGCCTTCGACAAATCGATCGAATTCAGCTCACGCAAAGGGACGGCGGCGGCTGGCTCGTTATTTGGGAAGGGAAGAGCACTTAGTGCATTGGGTAGATATGACGAGGCCGTTGTAGCCTTTGACGAGACAATCGCGCTCTATCCGGATCAGGCTACTGCATGGAACGGGAAGGGGGAGGCCCTCGCCAGCCAAGGCAAATTCGCCGCAGCGATCGAGGCCTACGACAAGGCGATCGCGCTCAAATCGGATTATGACCTTGCAAAGCGAAATCGTGCCCTCGCCCTCGCCAAACTTCAAGAGTCGCCAGTAGCAGCAAGCACCACGCAGGCAGCAGGTCAGCCCATCCCGGCCCTAGTCACATTGGCCATCGGCGCGATCGGCCTCGCCGGCGGGTGGGTCCGAAGGCGAGAGTAAACCGGAGGCGGCCTCCTCGCCGGCCTCGCGGGAGAGTCGCTCGAGCCGGTCGGCGAGGAGGCGATGTGCCGGCGACCAGGTCGAGGGGTCGGGCTCCGGCAGGGCGGCGAGGTCATCGGGAGTCATCGCCTCGATCTCCCGAAGCCGTGCGAAGAGCGCGGCCCGTGCCTCCTGGATCTCGGCGTCATAGTCGCGGGGCGGTCGCATCGCGGCCTCGAGCCGCTCGAGACGGCGGAGGAGGTCGGCGGGAACGGTCACGGCGCCTCCTTGCGGCCGTCCACCATCACGAACTTGATCACGTGAGCTAGGGGATCGGCGGCGCGGATCGCGTCGATCTCGGCGCGGACCTCCGGACCGTCCGGTAGTCGGAGCGGGTCGCGCTCGTCGGAGTCCACGATGTAGACGCGCACGTCTCCGCTCTGGTCGAGCTTGTCGAGCCGGCGGCGGATCGCCTCGGCGCCGGTCACGGTGCCTCCGGCCGATCGTCGCGGTGGTTGTTCGGCAGGAAGACCACGACCTCGGCTCCGGCCGGGGCGCGGGCCCGGATCTCCTCTTCGCTCTCGCCGACCTCGTAGATCACGATCGCGGACTCGGTCGCGTCGGCCTGGTCGGCGGCGAGTCGTTCCACGCGGCGGCGGAGATGGTCGGTACTCATGCGCGGACCTCGCGGGCGATGGCGCCGAGCGCCTCGTCTCTCTCGGCCTCCGTCATGGTCGGCCACTCGTCGGCGAGTCCGAGACAGTCGATGAGCTCGGCGTCTGAATAATCGAGCAAGTCGCGGGCGCGGGGCGGTGCGGCCTCGAGCCGGGCGAGTCGCCGGCGGAGGTCGAGCGGGGCGCTCATGCTCGCCTCGCCTCCGGTGCGGTCGCGGCGGCGACACGCTCGAGGTACTCGCGCTCATTGCTTCGGAATGCTTCGGTTCTGAGGATCTCTTCGATCGCGAGGTCGGCGATCGGCCGGCCGGTCTCGGCCTCGATCGCGGCGACGGCGGCGAGGTCCTCCGCTGCCGGGGCGGCGGTCATCGTCCGCGCGATCGCGATCGCCTCGAGGCGGTCGAGCCGGCGGAGGAGGTCGGCGGGAACGGTCATGGGTCCTCCGCCACGGTGCCGAGCACTTCCGGCCACGGCGGCGCCGGGCGGGTCGGATCGGCCCGCTCGTACTCCTCGCCGTTCGCCATCAATACCAGGTCTTTCCACGTCGCCGGCCCGGCCTCTCCTCGCGCCTGGTCGGCGGCGAGTCGCTCCACGCGGCGGCGGAGATGGTCGGTACTCATGCGCGGACCTTCCTCGCCTCGAGCTCGTCGAGTCGGGTCTTGAGCTCCTCGAGCTCCTGGTCTTTCAGGATCGTGCCGTATGCGGCGAGGGCTTGGATCGTCGTGCGTGCGTACTGCAGTCGGATCGCGTCGTCCTGTCGGGCCCGGAACGTCTTTGCAGTCGCGCGGCCGTGGAGGAGGAGGATCACAGAGGACGCTTTCTCCATCAGCTCGGGGCGGGAGAGGGTCTTTTTCCGGGGCGATTCGGTCTCTTTGCGCTCCGATTCTCTAATAACTTCCATTTCCATTTTAATTTACTCCTTTTTATGAACTTCTCGGCGATAGTCGATTTATAAACTCGCGACCGTCTCGCAGTCAGTTTTGCGACGATTTTCCACGGGTCGCCGGGGGATCGGGCGGTCCTGGTGGACATGTCGCGGCCAGTTCCCGGGTATGTCCCACGGGTCGGGGAACGCGGCGGCGAGGGCGATCATCTGATGTCCGTTTGCTCGCGGGCGAGCTTGGCATAGCACGCGGCGCATATCGCATATCTGTTGCCGGGGTGGTGGTACGCCACGCTCTCCACGTTGCAGGAGTCGCATCGGCCGAACCGCTCCGGGCGCTCGACCTTCTCGAGCTCGTCGATCGCTACGGTGTTGAGGACCTGGACCGCGGCGACCTCGCGTCTCTTCGCTGCATTGTAGCACGAGCGGCAGATCCGGACGGTCTCGGCCTTCGGTCCGCGGGCCTTCACTACCTGGTATCGCTCCTTGTAGTGCACGGTCTTTCCACCACAGCCCGGACACGTCTCGACCATCACCTTATCGGGGAGCTCGACGAAGTCGGCAGGGTCAATCTTCAAATCGCGAGATATGGGCTCCGTTTGCGATTTAGGAATTAATCCAATTTTTCCGACTTTCTCCGGCTTTCTCCGGCCGGTTGCGGAGAAACTCCGGGCGATTTCCTCGCTCCGTTCGTTATTAGGGGCCCGTTCTGAATTTTTCGTTGAGTTTCTCCGCTCTGTCGGAGGGACAGACACACTTTCGGGCGAGAGAGAAAAATCGGGATCGTTAGTAGGTGCCGACGTGCCCGGCTCTGATTTTGTATCCTCTCCCGCGGCGGGGTCTGTGTGAGTGCATTTCTCCGGAGAAACTCTCTCTCTCTCTCTCAATCTCTCTCTACTCGTGGTTAAATCGGAGAAACTCGACGATCCGGGCTCCGGAGTTTCTCCGGCAATGTCCGGAGAAATGCCGGAAGAAGTCGGAGATGCCGTTTTTTTATCCGATTCCAAATCGGGGCCTTTTCCGGGCTTTTCGTCCTCGAGCCAAACGGCCGTTTTATTTTTCCATGCTGCGTATACGGCCTGGTCAAAGGTGTAGACGGTCGCACGGCGGCCCGTGGTGACGGTCTTCCGCTGGTATTCGAGTCGGGTCTCGTCGGAGTCGGGATCGTAGACGCGGCGAGATACGGACTCGGAGGTGTCCATTTCAGCGATGAACGGCACCTTGTCCAGGAGCCCGGGAACCTTCGTCCCGTCGCGTCTCTTGTCTCCTCTGATGGCACGGGCGACCGTTTGCGGGGCGAGCTTCGTTAGCCGTGCGAGTGACGGAACGTCGAACGTCTCGAGCCCGGCCTTGCTGATCAGCTCGGCGAGGTCCTCCTCGATCCGGAGGAGGTGCGTCTCCTGTCCTCCGGCCGTGCCGTGGAGCGCTGTGAAGACCTTCTCGGCGGTCCGGAAGTCCTCCACGGTCGCATAGACCCGAACCGTGCCGTTCGGGAGGGTGCGCCGCTCCCGTTGTCTCGAGCGAAGACGAGCCACGCTCTTGACCATGTCGTAAAACATCCGCGGGTTGCGTCGGTTGCGGACGGACCCGAACTTGATCCGGTGGACGAACCTCGAGAGATTCACGTCCACCAGCCCCTCGGCCTCGATCTCGTCCCACATCGCGCGCGCTATCAGGGTCTCGCGCCGCTCCTCGGAGGTGTCCTCGTCATCGTCCCGGGCCTCCTCGTCGGTGAGGCGTGCCACGACTGCGCGATCCTGCTCCTCTGAGTCATCGACCCATAGGTTCAGCATCCGGTTTGCGATCTGGTCATCGCCGACGGCCTCGACCTTGCAGATCCAGAGGGTGCACCGCACGGGGAGCGTCGGAGAAACGGCCTTCCGGTCGGTGGTCATGGTGTGCAACTTGATCGGCCGGCGGAAGTCCGTGGTTGCGTCCTTGAGGACCTCGAGGAGCGTTTCGGTCGGAGACTTGTCGTCGAGGGTGATGATCGTCCCGGGCACAAGGCTTCCGTCTTCTCCCTTGTAGTAGAGGACCTTGTCCGATAACATCCCCTCGAGCTTGAACCGCTCGGGGATCTGTTTCGAGTATGTGGCGAAGGCGTCGGATTTTCCCTTGCCGCTCCCGCCCGTGGTCATGACGTGGATCCCCTTGCTGTTCTTCACCACGCGCGAGGCGGCGGAGAGTGCACAGCATTGGCCGAGCACGGTATCTCCGACGTGGTCGAGGTTGTAGGTCTCGACGGAGTACGCGAACGGGTCGCCGGCCTCGAGGATCGTCCGGGCCTCCTCCTCGATCTCGCGGGCGGCCTCGATCTCGGCGACCTCCTCCGCGGTCGGTGTCGCCGTCTTCTCGCGCCGGAGATGGACGGCGGCGGCGAGCGCGCGCCGGCGGGCCGCGGCGAGGTCCTCCTCGGCCTTCTCGACGAGCTCGATCACCTTCGGGCCCGTGAGGCGGGCGGCCTTCGGGAGCGTTGCGTTTTTCCGGGCGGCGACCTTCACGACCTCGTCCACGGGCCGGCCGTTGTACCGGAGGTGGAGCGCGAGGTCTCGGAGATCCTCGGCCTTCTCGGGCTTGTCGATGAAGACGAGGGCCCCGCGGTTGATGGCGCCGGCGAGGTCGGGCGGCGGTGCCTTCGCGATCTCGGCGGCCTTCTCCTTCGCCATCAGTTTCGCCGGGTCGTACCGCTCGTCGCCGATCTCCGCGCGGGCGCTCGCGATCGTGGTCGCGAGGTAGTCGGCCCGCTCCGTCTTCTCCGTCGGGCGGAAGTGCCGGAGGATCTCGGCGATCGTCACGTCATCGAAGTTCCACCAGACGAGCCGGTTAACGAGCCCCTGGTCCGCGGCGGAGCGGTCGGCCTCGTCGGCACCGTGGAGCGCCTCGTCCACTTCCGCGGCCCGCTGCCGGATGATCGCGAGCTCGAGCCCGTCGATGTTGCGGAAGGTGCCCGGCGTGCTCGAGGAGCCGCTCGGCCGGCCACTCGCCGGCGAGGACCTGGTCCTCTTCTCGGCCCGGCCGAGGGTGAGCCCGGCGGGGAGCTTCGAGGGGTCAAAGGGGCGGATCGGGGCGTCGCGGTGCACGGTGTAGAAGCCGGTCGCGTCGGCCGTCTTTCCCTTCTTCCCTTTCCCGGTCGGGTCGTGATCGGGGTCCACGTAGGAGCCCGGCAGTAAGACGTACTGCCAGTCGCGGCGGCACTCGCCGGCGTCATCGCCGTGCCAGTAGATGTGGGGGTTGCGGACCGTGCCGTCTCCGGCGGGCCCGACGTTCTGAAAGTAGAGGTGATATCCTCCGCTCCTGGTCCGGACCGTGAAGGTGTCGAGCGCCTCGATCATCGCCTCGACGGTCTCGATCGGGATCGTGAGTTTCCCTCCGGTGAGGTCCACATCGACGAAGAGGAGACCGTCGGGCGAGCCGTACGCGCCGACGTTGGCGCCGGCCTCCATCCTCTCGATCGCCTCGTCGGGCGAGAGCTTGAACTCGGGGTTCAATGACTTGTCCTCGAGCTGCAGATTCTTGTCCGCGGTTGGTCGCTTTTCTCCGCGCCGGATCTCGATGATCGGGAGGTCCTCGAGCCCGGCCTCGCGGGCACGCTCGAGGAGGCGGCGGAAGGCGGACACGTCGGGCGAGGTCATCGCGGGCCCCTCGGCGGTCGCCGGCATCGGCAGGTCGGCGCGCCGGAGAGGTTGTCGCGGGCGTCGGGGTCGCGGTGCTCCTGGTCGTTGATCGGCCGGCCACAGTCCGAGCACGTCGTCTCGAGGTGGCGGAACTCGCGGAGGCGAGGTGTGGTCACGTCATCCCTCCGGCGAGGCGGCCCATCGTCCGGTTGTCCGCGGTGTCGAGCCGCCATCGGTCGCGGCCTTGTCCGTATTGATGAAGATCAAGAGGTTGTTACCGATCGCGGCCTGGATCCACGGAGGTTGCTCCTCGATCCAGACGATGAACTCCTCGAGCACTTCGGGGTAGTCCTCGAGGTACTCGACGGCGTCCGCGCGATGGCCGATCGGAAACCCGGCATCGATCCACCCCTTGAACACATCCACGTAGTACGGGCGCCACTGTCCGGCCGTCACGGTCTCGGCGAAGAACTCGCGGGCCCGCTCCTCGTCCATGCGGAAGAGGTCGCCGATCCAGCTCGGGAGCTCCGTCTCCTCGACGGTCACGTCTCGACCTCCGGGCCCGGTGTGCGGCGCCATCCGTCCGGCAGGTCGATGGACGTGATCGAGTGCTTGAAGACGAGCACGTCTCTTCCGCGCGAGTCGCGGACCACGAGCTCGTAGGGAGAGAACGCGACTAACTCGCCGGAGACGCTCGGGGCGCCGGCGAGCTTGATCAAGATCGGCTTGTGGAGGAGGCGTCCGAAGAACTCCGGCGGCCTCTTCCGCTCGCTCGAGCACGAGCATCCGTGCGCCGGCGGGGCCTGGACCTCGTCGGTCACGCGATCGACCTCCACGGCGACCACGTCGCGGGCACGGCCGAGGGCCTGGTCCTCGAGATCATCGCCGACAGAGGGGCAAACGATAAGGGGAAATACGCCTTATAAGAGGTTGGTAAACCCTTTCCCGTTCTCTTCTGGGTCATACCGGGATCTCCATCGGGTAGACGAAGATCCGCCCGTCGCGTCGTTCGGTGCGGATGATACCGCGGGCGGCGAGGAGGTCGATCCGCTGCCGGATGCTCGAGGGCGACCACTGGACCTGAAGGTCCTTCACGATCGCGGGCTGTGCAGTGCCGGCGGGTGTCACACGGCGGGTGATCTCCACGTCGATGGCGCGGAGATCGGGTCGGGGTACTGAAGTGTTATCCATACCTGGTGGGGTCTACCAGGCACCAGAAGGGAGAGAAACGGCCGGACGGTACGGGGAGGCGACTCGCTCGAGCCGCCGTCTCGGAATCACTTGCGAGGTATTTTAACCTCTCGGGGATACCTGTACCGTGCATAATCTCGTTTTTCGAGGGTCGAACCATTTGCGGTGGTTCGTCCTCGTCCCTTCGGGGTGCCGAAGGTTGTTCTATGGTCCGCGGTATTTATCGAGCGGCAACGGCGATACGGTATAAAGTATAAAGTGAAGTATACTTAATGCTGACGACGGCGTAACAAACGCCACTTCGGAAGGCTGAAATGCCGCAAAAGGGCCGATTCCTCTCTCGTTTCTCTCGCGTTTTGCGGTGACGTTGTTAATAAGGTGTAGACTGAAATCGAAGGGTTTTTCTCTGCGAGGAGGTCCCTTAATGCCGTCAGAAGACCTCTCTTCTCATGCCGCGCTCGGCTGCCGTCGTGGTGGACGTTGCCGGGCCGGCTCATGCCTCGTCTCCGTCGCCGTCGCGGGCGCGCCGTGCCTCGTCCATGTTGGTGCCCGGTCGCTGTCGCTCGGGGATCTCGAGTCGCTCGCGGTCGGCCATGAACTTCTTGAGGTCGCTCTCCTTCACGCGGTAGCTCCGGCCCCATCGGACGGCCGGCAGGTCGCCGGCCCGGATGAACTCGCGGATCCTGGTGATGCTGTAGCTGGTCAGGTCGTGGACGCGCTCGAGGGAGAGGTGTCGTTCCAACTCGTCGGAACTCATGATAGGTAGAACGTTGTTCGGTGTCGTGGTAAAAGGGAACGGCCCGCCGAGTGCCTCGTCCACGACCGCGGCGCGGAGGAGGAGTGCCTCGCCGGTCGTGCTCATGCGGTTGCTCCGGCCGTCGCGAGGACCTCGAGCGCGGGAGAGGAGGAGGGCTCGACCTCCTCCATCGGCGCTGTGATCGCGGTCGGCTTGTTCGCGGTCGGGTGCGCGAGGTGCGCGAGGAGGGCGATCGTCGGGATCATGAACCGGGCGAGCGGTGCCTCGACCTGGACGATCACCATCGAGCCCGTGGAGCTCGGGTAGGTGAAGCCGGCCACGGTCGGCACCTTCTCTCCCTGGACGGTCCGGAGCTCGTAGACCTGGACGCTCTCCTCGAGTGCCATCCGGCCGACATCGTCCGCGGCGATGAAGTAGACGCCTCGCGCCGGGCCGACGAGGACCTCGAGCCGGAGGGCGCTGTACTGCTTGGTTGCGATACCGACCTTGCACCATCGCGGGGTGCGGGTCTTCGTTGCCGTCGTGGTGGACTGCATACTCTATACTAGGTGCTTGTCGTATATATTCGTTGCTATTCGTAACTTATCGGCGTAAGAAAGGTATGAGCGAGGGATCGGCGAGGCTGACGGGAGAGTATAGGGATCGGGCCGATCGTGGCTTAGAACGAAGATATGAGCGTCAGAACGGGCGCCGGCGGGCGGTCGTGGTGTGCGGTGGTGCACTCATGGTGCACGGCCGGTGAAGACGTACACCACGCGCTGCCGGAAGGTGAGATCAGCCGGCGGGGCGCTCGAGGCGGGGATCGGTGCGACGGCCTCCACGACCTCGGCGGGCGTGCTCTCCGCGGCGATCATCCGCGGGCCGAACCGCTCGAGGATCTCGCTCTCCCGGTGTGCGGCGGCGGCGAGGAGCCCCTCGCTGAGCTCGGCGGCGTGCTTGGCGTCGGCGAGGTGGAGCTCGAGCCGTGAGACCTCCTTCTCGAGCCCCTGGACCTGGACCTCGAGCCGTGCGAGGGTCATCTCCCGGGCGTGCCGGTCGGCCTCGAGTCGCTCCACGCGCTCGGCGAACTGGTCGCGGGCCGTGGTCGTGTGGAGGAGGTCCTCGCGGAGTCGCTCGCGCTCGGCCTCGAGCCGGACGAGGTCGGCCTTAACCCTGTCCACGAGGGCGATCGCCTCGTCACGGGCCGTGGTTGCGGCCTGGTGTGCTGTGGTGCATCGTTCGATCTCCGCGGTGTACTCGGCGGTCGTGTCCGGTGCATCGGTGGTGCACCATGCACTGAGCGCGCGCCGGCCGACCTCGGCGAGCGAGACCTCCTCCTCCTCGGCGCGGGCCTTCACGGTCGCGGAGAGGTCATCAGGGATGATTATTGAGAATCGCGCCATGCGGTGCACGGATCTCTGTGCCGGTGCATCCTTTGCCTTTTCGATCTTGTTCGTGCACTGGTTGTGGTGCATCGTCAGTGCACGGCCCGATCACGGGCACCAGCCGGCGACCTCGCGCCGGATCGCCTCGACCTCCTCCGGCATGAACGAAATATTCAGGTAGTGCTTGAGCGCCGTCGTCTCGCTGTGCCCCTGCGAGTACGTGATCCTCGTGATCTCGGCCGGGCACGCGGCGAGGAGCCACGACTCCCACGTCTTCCGGGTCGTGCGGACCGTGATCCCGGTCGGGTTGCTCGCGGTCGCTCCCGGGAGCGGGGCGAGTCCGGCGAGGTCAGCCCATCGGATCAAGTTCTGTTGCCACGAGGACGGCGAGGACGGGCCCTTCACTCCGAGCTCGAGGAACGTCCGGACGGCGGCGCGGCCACGGTCGCCGAGTCGCACGTCTCGCGCCGGTGCCTTCGCCTTTGCCTTTGTGCTCCGGATCGCGATCTTCTTCCGCTCCTCGTCGAATACGGCCGGGTCGGCGGCGAGCTGTGCGACCTCGCTGTATCTCAAGCCGGTGTAGAGGAGGAGGTCGAAAAGTGCCTTGCTCGAGGGCTTCGAGATCACGGTCCGGAGCTCGTCGGCCTCGGTTGGGGTGAGCACTCGGGAGCCGGCACAGGAGAGGGCGGATGGCATGATCTCTCATTGGCCGTCCCGTTATTTAATACACTAGTGTTTTACGGTTAACCCTAGAATGAATAATAATCGAGCGGGCCGGGAACTCGCCCACGGGGGAGACGTGTTACCCGGTGTTACGGAACTTAGAGAAAGTCTTACCGGGTAGCCGTCGCGGTCGCATAAACCATCATCTTCGATACGTCGTCGGGCCGGAGCGATCCGGATTTGGGTACGATGGTCGATGGTCACGGCCGCCCCGCTAAAACGGGACTCGGAAAAGATGGTTGTCCACGAGCGCGACGATCACATAGCAACTAGACATGAACAGTATGATTCCAATCGGATACCCGTAAACAATCGGAAAACCGCCCAAAAAATCCCCGAGCCCTGGAATAACTGCCATAAATAAAAATGCGAATATTCCTGAAATTATCATTCTGCCGAGGTCACGGGCGGTTAAAAAGACAGGGACGGCCACCATCTAGGCGCCCCCGGTGTCGGCGGGCCGCGGTCCGTTTGTATCATCCATGCTCGAAGTTGAACCGAATCTGCCGATGAATGTGTCGATCCGCATGTGAAATTGCAACCGGGCTGCAACCCGGTGACAACCCTATGGCCACCGGGGGGCCACCGCGGCCGGCCGGGATCCATCCCTGATCACGACGTAATCGAGAGCGTATAGGGGGTCTCCGTCGGGTTGTTTTCCGCCACTGCGAAAACGAGCTTCCCGCGGCGCGTCTCGCCGGACGGGATGGCTGTCAGGCCGAAGAAGCCGGGGATGCTCGAGAAGGCGGGCGCATACGCGTACGAGACCTGGTCAGGGTCCCGGAGCGCAGTATTGACCGGGTCGAATTGATAGGATGCCGGACCGGCGTTCGTGATCGAGAAGTCGACGGCGACCAGCTTGTAACCGGATGCCGGCATGAGATCCCTGTTATCGACGTAGTACGGCCGGACGTTGTGAACCGTGACCGACACCGGGTCCGCGGCCGGGGCCGCGGGGGACATGCAGCCCGCCACGAGCAGGATAAGGGCGAGAGCGACAAGAAGTCCAATAATCCTCATGGCAAAGGATTAGGGAATAGGTCGATAGGTCTTTCGGATTGTGCGGCTTGCATCGGGCGTTGATTGATACGGGATTAAGGGCGATCGGACCGTGAGGGCCCGCTATTCTCGTCTGTGCGGCCTTCGTTCGGTCATTCGCCGTTGCACGGAACGTTGATGAGACAAGAGCCGGGGTTCGTAATCGGGATCGGTCGATATGGTCAGGGGCGTGCCGTGATGCAATCTGGACCGGGCCGAATGCAAATCACCACAGTTATCCTTCCATCGGATAGCAGTGATACCATGAGTTTGAAACGTCGTTGCACGGTTCTGCTTACTATTCTCATCGTAATCACGATGTGTCAGGTGGCGAGCGCTACGACTGCAGAAAACTGGTACAAGACGGGGAAGGCTTTTCAGGAAAAGGGAGACTACGCAGGGGCAATCGAGGCCTACGACAAGGCAATAGCACTCGACCCGAAAAATCCCTCCTATTGGAACCACAAGGGAGCTTCCTTCCTCGTCCTGGAAAAATACGAGGAGTCGATCGAAGCCTTCGACAAATCGATCGAATTCAGCTCACGCAAAGGGACGGCGGCGGCTGGCTCGTTATTTGGGAAGGGAAGAGCACTTAGTGCATTGGGTAGATATGACGAGGCCGTTGTAGCCTTTGACGAGACAATCGCGCTCTATCCGGATCAGGCTACTGCATGGAACGGGAAGGGGGAGGCCCTCGCCAGCCAAGGCAAATTCGCCGCAGCGATCGAGGCCTACGACAAGGCGATCGCGCTCAAATCGGATTATGACCTTGCAAAGCGAAATCGTGCCCTCGCCCTCGCCAAACTTCAAGAGTCGCCAGTAGCAGCAAGCACCACGCAGGCAGCAGGTCAGCCCATCCCGGCCCTAGTCACATTGGCCATCGGCGCGATCGGCCTCGCCGGCGGGTGGGTCCGAAGGCGAGAGTAAACCGGAGGCGGCCTCCTCGCCGGCCTCGCGGGAGAGTCGCTCGAGCCGGTCGGCGAGGAGGCGATGTGCCGGCGACCAGGTCGAGGGGTCGGGCTCCGGCAGGGCGGCGAGGTCATCGGGAGTCATCGCCTCGATCTCCCGAAGCCGTGCGAAGAGCGCGGCCCGTGCCTCCTGGATCTCGGCGTCATAGTCGCGGGGCGGTCGCATCGCGGCCTCGAGCCGCTCGAGACGGCGGAGGAGGTCGGCGGGAACGGTCACGGCGCCTCCTTGCGGCCGTCCACCATCACGAACTTGATCACGTGAGCTAGGGGATCGGCGGCGCGGATCGCGTCGATCTCGGCGCGGACCTCCGGACCGTCCGGTAGTCGGAGCGGGTCGCGCTCGTCGGAGTCCACGATGTAGACGCGCACGTCTCCGCTCTGGTCGAGCTTGTCGAGCCGGCGGCGGATCGCCTCGGCGCCGGTCACGGTGCCTCCGGCCGATCGTCGCGGTGGTTGTTCGGCAGGAAGACCACGACCTCGGCTCCGGCCGGGGCGCGGGCCCGGATCTCCTCTTCGCTCTCGCCGACCTCGTAGATCACGATCGCGGACTCGGTCG
>Ga0255340_1002290_pt1 | contig 22693 bp, 24 predicted proteins | sample wastewater_treat_7_FD_192417 | JGI IMG/M metagenome (GOLD analysis project Ga0255340, IMG submission 192417) | Wastewater microbial communities from Lulu Island WWTP, Vancouver, Canada - plant10 | ecosystem: Engineered > WWTP > Wastewater > Unclassified | place: Canada: Vancouver, British... | reverse complement strand
TCCAAAAGGTGCTTGCCAATTGCTGCCAACGACAAAGCAGCCTGCACAAATTGCACAGACTGCTTTTGGTTACTACATAGATTATTTTTGTTTTTTGCGCTGTCTACTTGACAGGGGGCGGGTCAAACTATAAGGGTATGCCCGTTCTTCTCGATCTGTGGGCAGGCTGGTGCGGTCCATGCATGATGCTTTCACCTATCATTGAGGAGATCGCTGATGAAATGGACGGCAAGGTAAAAGTCGGCAAAATAAACGTAGACGAACAGCCTGAACTCGCTATGGCTTTCAAGGCACAGAGCATTCCTATGCTGGTAGTTGTCAAGGACGGAGTTATCCAGAAACAGGAGATAGGTTTCCGTTCAAAGGAAGCTGTATACGATATGCTTGGTATCTATCCTGATATGAAGTAAACTCAGAGGGGCGTTCAGTACGCCCCTTTTTACATAGGAGGAACAAAATGAAAAAGAGCAAAAAAGCACTTCTCACAGCGGCTATCCTTACTGCGGCTGTGAACTTTACATCATGCGGCCCCGATTCGGATGTTCAGACAGTCTACGGACCGCCGTCAGATATGTCGGATTCATCATGTGAGACTACGACTACATATGAGCCCGAATACGATAAACCGCAGCCGGAATACGAAGCGCCTGTTGACTACAAAGAATAACCAACAACTGATGTTCCATAATACATAATGGCCAAGTATTAAAATTTACACAGGAGGTAATTACAATGATGATCAGAAGATTCAAAGAAACCGACGCTGCTGAGACTTCAGCTATGATCGCAAACACACTTCGCACCTGCAACACAAAGGATTACACTCCTGAGATGATGGAAGAATGTGTGGCAAGCCTCTCCCCTGACAGCCTCGTACAGCGCTCAGGATGGACGCATTTCTACGTTGTGGAGGATGAGGGTAATATCATAGGGTGCGGTGCAATCGGGCCATTCTGGGGCAAGGAGGACGAAAGCAGCCTGTTTACAATATTCGTTAAGCCCGAAGAACACGGAAAAGGTATCGGAAGAATGATAATCGAGACTCTCGAACAGGACGAATACTTCCTACGTGCAAAGCGCATTGAGATACCGTCTTCGATCACTGCTGTCAACTTCTACAAGCATTTCGGATATGACCACAAAAAAGGCTTTGAAGAACCCGATGAGGAAATGATCTACAGGCTCGAAAAGTTCAGATAAGCCGTCAGGCGGGCTTTGTGCGGTGTTGCCTTAAATTTTCCGATAATTAAAGTTTACAAAACATAATAACTGAGCATACTATATCCGTGAGGTGATAAGTATGCTCAGTTTTGTTTTAGGCTCGATTTTTGGCGGTACTATGGGATTTATTACCATGTGCCTGTGTACTGCTGCGAAAATGGCTGACGAGGAGAAATATAACAAATAGTATTATTAAAGAAAAATATAAAAAAATGTAGTATTTTTTAAGGTTATTTTAAGGTTTGCGATTCATAATATAGTCAGAAAACATGAGAGAAAAGTTGGAAAATGTCCAGAAAACATGAAAGAGGTGAGATCTATGGTTGGCATTGTTGTAAGTGTATTGATCTGCGGCGGATTAGGTTTTACAACATTCAGCCTTTGCACAGCTGCAAAATGGGCTGACCAATATCCATCAGTAACTCAGTCAGATAAGTAATAAGACAATCTTTTTCTCTAACATCAAAAGAAAAGGTACAGCTTCGGTGCTGTACCTTTTCTTATATCCTGCGAATAACTTCAAAAAAGGGGCGCACACTGTACGCCCCTTAATGTATTCAATTACTTCTTCTCAGGAACTTTGATGAGATCCTTACGCATATAAGGCTGGAGTGCCTTTGGAATGCGGATTGAACCATCCTCATTGAGATTATTCTCAACAAATGCGATAAGCATTCTCGGAGGTGCAACAACTGTATTGTTAAGAGTATGTGGGAAGTACTTGCTGCCGTCATCTGTCTTTACTCTGATGCCGAGACGTCTTGCCTGTGCATCGCCGAGGTTTGAACAGCTTCCTACCTCGAAGTACTTCTTCTGACGTGGTGACCATGCCTCAACGTCGATAGACTTTACCTTCAGGTCAGCAAGATCTCCTGAACAGCACTCAAGTGTACGTACAGGGATATCAAGTGTGCGGAAGAATTCAACTGTATAGCTGTAAAGCTTGTGGAACCAGTCCATAGACTCCTCAGGCTTACATACAACGACCATTTCCTGCTTCTCGAACTGATGTATACGATATACACCACGCTCCTCGATACCCTTTGAACCTACCTCCTTACGGAAACATGGAGAGTAGCTTGTGAGAGTCTGAGGAAGATCAGTCTCAGGAAGGATAGTATCGATGAATTTACCGATCATAGAATGCTCGGAAGTACCGATAAGGTAAAGGTCCTCGCCCTCGATCTTATACATCATGTTAGCCATATCGTCAAAGCTCATAACGCCTGTAACAACTGCGCTTCTGATCATGAATGGCGGAATGTAGTATGTAAAGCCCTTATCGATCATGAAGTCTCTTGCGTAAGAAAGGATACAGCTCTGAAGCTGAGCGATATCTCCCTTGAGGTAGTAGAATCCGTTACCGCTGGTGCTTCTTGCGCTGTCGATATCGATACCGTTGACCTTTTCCATGATATCAACGTGGTAAGGAACCTCGAAATCAGGTACAGCGGGCTCGCCGAATCTCTCAACTTCCACATTCTCGCTGTCGTCCTTGCCTATCGGAACGCTGTCGTCGATAATGTTAGGGATAACCATCATTATATCCTTGATCTCGCCCTCAAGCTTAGTTTCAAGTTCCTCCATAGCAGTCAGCTTCTCACCGAACTCAGCAACTTCCTTCTTTGCCTTCTCAGCTTCCTCCTTGAGGCCCTTAGCCATAAGACCGCCGATCTCCTTGCTTCTTACCTTGCGGACATTACGGAGGCTGTCGCACTCTGTCTTGGTCTTTCTGTACTCTTCGTCGAGAGCAACTACCTTGTCAACCAGTTCCAGCTTTTCATCCTGGAACTTCTTCTTGATATTTTCTTTAACTAACTCTGGGTTGGTTCTGATAAGTTTAATGTCGATCATTTTTATAATTCTCCTTATTCATCCTTTGCGAGCTTTTCTGCAAGTGCCGCAAGGTCTTCTTTATCGTAAAATTCAAGAATAAGCGCACCCTTATTCTTGCCGTAATCAACTTTTACCTTGCGGCCAAGCTTTTCGTGAAGCGAAAGCTCCATTTCCACAAAGTAATTGTCAATTTTTTTATTTGAAGGAGTTGTCTCCTTCTCTTCTTCAGTTGATCTCTGTGCAGCCTTTTCTACCTGACGGACAGTAAGTCCGCCGTCTGCTGCTTTCAATGCAGTGGCAATGAGCATTTCCTCATCTTCAAATCCCAGGAGCGCACGAGCGTGGCCTGCGGATATATCACCGTTTTCCACCATTTTGAGCACTCTTTCGGGGAGAGCGAGGATCCTGACTGCATTTGCAACGGCACTTCTGGAACGTCCCACCATTTTTGCGACTTTTTCCTGTGTCATGCCGTATTTCTCAATGAGATCGTTATATCCTGCCGCTTCTTCAACGGGGTTGAGGTTCTCACGCTGAAGATTCTCGATAATGGCGATCTGCATTGTCTCAAGATCCGAAAGCTCACGTATATTGACAGGAACTTCGTCCAGACCAAGCATACGTGCCGCACGCCATCTTCTCTCGCCTGCGACTATCTGATAGCCGCCGCCGATAGGACGCACAAGAATAGGCTGGAGCATACCGTGTTCACGGATAGAATCAGCCAGAGCCTGTATCGCCTCATCGCTGAAAACCTTTCTCGGCTGGTCACGATTCGGCTCGATTTCGGAGGTCCTGAGAGTCTTCTTCACCTGCACTTCGCTGGTATTATCGCTGAAAAGGAAATCGAGACCTGAACCTAAGCTACTTTTACCCATAACAGTTCTATTCGGAGATCCGAATTACTCCTTTCCCTTTTTTTTATTGAAAGTGAAGATTCCTCTGCGCTTTTTCTGCGGAAGTTCAAGGGGTTCGCCCAGCATTTCGTGGCACACAAGCTCATAAGCCTCTGCGCCCTTTGAAGACTTATCGTAGTACATAACAGGCTTACCGTGGCTTGGAGCCTCGGAAATACGCACATTTCTCGGGATCTTGGTCTTGAACACCTTGTTCGGGAAATATTTTTCCACCTCTGCCACAACATCGTTGGCGACATTTAGTCTGCCGTCGAACATGGTAAAGAGTATACCGCCTATCTCCAGTGAAGGATTGTAGTTATTTTTAACAATTTTAACTGTATTCACCAGCTGTGAAAGTCCTTCCAAAGCGTAGAACTCCGCAAGCATCGGCACAAACACCTTATCACAAGCCACAAGGCTGTTGATAGTGATAGTACCAAGTGCAGGAGGACAATCGATGAATATATAATCAAACTGATCCTTAGCGCTGAGGATCTGCATTTTAAGCCTGTTTACCCTGTTCTCATAGCCTGCAAGCTCGATCTCACAGCCTGCGAGAGATTCCGTAGCAGGAACTATTGACACGTTTTCGTACTCGGTAGGGATAATTGCATCCTGAATGCGAGTCTTGCCCGTGAGAACGTCGTAGGTAGAACTGCTGACTGATTTTTTCTTTATACCAAAACCTGTTGTAGTATTTCCCTGAGGGTCAGAGTCGATACACAGCACTCTGAGGCCTCGTGAACCAAGATATGCGGCGATATTAATGACCGTGGTGGTCTTTCCCACACCGCCCTTCTGGTTGGCAACAGCGTAAATCGTTCCCATATCATCTTCCTTTCAATAGAGTCTTATATTATTATAGCACTTTTGCAGATGAATGTAAATATCTATACTGCAAAAAATTCGCAGAAATTTGAAATTGTTTCACATGAAACAAAAAAATCACGTGAAACCAGTGTTCCACGTGAAACATTTTTCAAGAATTCTTCTTCTGGATAGGGATGCGGACCCTGTATTCTATGTAATTCTCATTCTGTATCTTCTTAGAATCCGCAGAAATACCTGCCGCCTGCATTGTCTGAACAGCTTTATTTATAGTGTTAACAAATATTTTTACATTCTGAAACACCGCAGACCGCTTCTTATAGCTGTTTTTCTCCTTCTGACTTCCGATATAATCCTCGATAAGCTTTTCGGTACGCTCTACATTCAGCTTGTTATGTACAACCTTTTCAAGAATGTTTAGCCTGTCCTCTGCACTGCCAAGCTTCAGAAGCGCACGGGCATGACGCTCGGTTAGTTCAAACTGAACGATCAGCTTCCTCTCATCGTCTGTGAGACGCAATAAACGAAGCTTGTTTGCAATGGTACTTTGCGCCTTTCCAAGCTTTGCGGCGGCGTCCTCCTGAGTCATGCCGTAATATTTTATCAGCTTCTCAATTGCCAAGGCTTCATCAAAGAACGAAAGATCCTCACGCTGAATGTTCTCTACAAGAGCAAGAATAGCAGATTCACGCTGAGAAATGTCATAAACGATACACGGCACAACCTCCATTTCGCAGCTTTTGGCCGCTCTGAGACGTCTTTCACCTGCAATTAGTTCGTATTTGTCGCCTATTCTGCGAACAGTCAGCGGCTGAAGAATACCATTCTGAGCGATAGATTCCGCCAATGAACTGATGTCGGACTGCTCACAATCACTCCTGGGCTGATAAGGGTTAGGGAGAATGTCCTCGATAGCAACTTCAAGAACCTTGTTGACCTGTTTTTCCTTAGTAAAACTTAAAAATCCTGCCATAATAATACCTCACAAATTTACTCGAGCAAAACTCTGTAAATAAATATTACCGCAAACAGGAAATATTATCTATAAAAAATATCCGCTCAAAAGCCTGTTTTAAGCGGATATTTCGACATTATAGAATTTTATCAGAGCGCTTTCTTCTTGATCTGAGCGCTGTTTCTGGGGTATTTTGGCGGAGTCTGCGATATTTTATTTACAATGACTATCTTTCGCTGTTCGCCCTCAACGTCGTAATTTGTTTCACATGAAACATTTCCGCCAAGAAGTTTAACAGCATTTTCACCGCTTGAGATATCCTCATTCGGCCCTTTCAAAGCGATAAACCGTCCTCCGACCTTTATAAAAGGAATACAAAACTCAGAAAGCAGAGACATATTAGCTACAGCCCTTGCACATGAAACATCGAATTGCTCCCGATATTCAGGCAACTTTGCAATGTCTTCAGCACGACCGTGAACAAATTCAGCGTCAATTCCCAGCTTTTCGCAAAGCAGCTGCAAGAAAGTAATTCTCTTATTGAGACTGTCAAGAAGTGTGATTTTCAGCGAATTATCGTAAATTTTAGCCGGAACCGAAGGGAATCCTGCACCTGTTCCAACATCAATAAGCTTGGAATCATGCGGTATTTCGGCATATTTGAGCATAAGAACGCTGTCAATGAAGTGCTTATACAGGATCTCGACAGGATCAGTAATGGCTGTAAGATTCACATTTTTGTTATATTCAACCAGGAATTCTGCGTAAATATCGAACCTGCGATACATTTCATGATCCAATTCAAGGTCATATTTAGCAAATGCATCACGGCAAAAATCAAAATCAGGTAGCATTTTCGCCCTCCTTCAAAGTGTGAAGCCACACAGCAAGCATCGAAACATCAGCAGGAGAAACTCCTGAAATTCTGGAAGCCTGACCTATGGATAGCGGCTGGATCTTATTAAGCTTCTCCGCAGCCTCAAGTCTTAAACCTCGAATCTGGCTATAATCCGTGTTTTTCGGCAGTTTTTTATCTTCAAGTTTGCGAAGCTGCTCGATCTGGTCAAGCTGCTTAGAAATGTATCCCTCATATTTGATCTGCAATTCGACCTGTTCACATACATCATCAGGCAATGTTTCACGTGAAACATCGTACTTTTCAAGGTCAGAATACTTTACCTGCGGCCTGCGAATAAGGTCTGCAAGCTTGCATCCTGTTGTCATAGCGGAAGTTCCAATAGATTCAAGGAAGGCATTAAGGTCGGAATTCGGCGAAATATTGGTAGATTTCACACGTCTGATCTCATCTTCGACAAGTTTGAGCTTCTCCTGAAGCCTGGAATAACGTTCATCCGAAATAAGACCGATCTTATGACCGATAGGTGTAAGGCGCTGATCTGCGTTGTCCTGACGCAATATTAGCCTGTATTCGCTGCGTGAAGTCATCATTCGATAAGGATCGGAACATCCCTTTGTAACAAGATCGTCCACAAGAGTGCCGATATAAGAGCTTGCACGATCAAGGATCATCGGTTCTTCTCCCTTTATCTTCAAAGCAGCGTTGATACCGGCAACGATTCCCTGCGCAGCAGCTTCCTCATATCCGGAACTTCCGTTGAACTGTCCGGCACCGTAAAGTCCCTCTATCTTCTTGAACTCCAACGTCGGCAGAAGCTGAAGCGGATCACAGCAGTCATACTCTATTGCGTATGCCGGTCTCATGATCTCAACGTTTTCCAGTCCTACTATTGTTCTGAGAAATGCAAGCTGTACGTCCTCCGGCAGCGATGATGACATTCCCTGTAAATAGTACTCCTCTGTTGAAAGTCCCATTGGTTCTACGAATAACTGGTGTCTTGGTTTATCTGAAAATCTTACAATTTTGTCCTCGATAGACGGACAGTATCGTGGTCCCACACCCTCTATTCTGCCCGAGTATAAAGGGGATCTGTCAAGGTTTGAAAGTATTACTTTATGGGTATTACTGTTAGTATAAGTAACGTAACAGCTTACCTGATTTTCAAGTCCTTCAACAGGAGTTTCAAATGAAAACGGGACAATTTTCTCGTCGCCATCCTGACGCTCCATCACATCGAAATCAATGCTCCTTTTATTAACTCGGCACGGTGTGCCTGTCTTGAAACGTCTTAATTCGACTCCAGCAGCCCTGAGTGAGTCGGATAATCTTACACTCGGGAGCGCAGAATCGGGGCCGCTTTCATACGAAACCTCACCAATATGTATCTTTCCTTTTAAATATGTACCTGTTGCAATAATGACTGCCTTGACCGCATACTCGGCTCCAAGTGATGTTCTGACACCAACTATTTTTCCGTCTTCACAGATAACCTCTGCAACATCGGCTTGTTTCACATAAAGATTCTCTTGTTTTTCGCATACATTTTTCATGTAATTATGATACTTCACACGATCAGCCTGCACACGTAGACTGTGAACAGCCGGTCCTTTTCCACGGTTCAGCATACGGCTCTGGATAAAACATTCATCCGCACCCTTGCCCATTTCACCGCCCAGAGCGTCTATTTCACGCACCAAATGGCCTTTTGCAGTACCTCCGATTGAAGGATTGCATGGCATATTTGCTATCTGATCAAGCGATATTGTAAACATGACTGTTCTGCATCCGAGCCTCGCAGAAGCAAGCGCAGCTTCAACTCCTGCATGACCGGCACCGACAACAGCCACATCAAATTCTCCCATTTTATATGACAAAGAAATACCTCCTTAATGTTTCACGTGAAACATTACTTTCCCACGCAAAAGCGTGAGAACACTTCATCCACAACTGCATCAGTGATCTTCTCACCTGTCAGACTGAGGATCGACTGTTCAGCTTCATCGATTATTACATTTACAGCGTCCAGCATTTCACCGATTTCAAGTGCTGAAATTGCTTCATCGATAGATCTGAGAGCTGAATCGATACATTTTTTCTGCCTTTCATTTGCAGCTGAGACATTCTCAAACGTCTGCTCATTTATGCTGAATATCTCTTCGACCATGTTTTTCAGGTCAATAACTCCTGAATTTTCCTTGGCAGAAACATAAACAAAATGTATAAAATATTTAGTTAATTCATTTATATCAAGTTTCAGATCAACGTCAGACTTATTTATCACAGCTATGGTCTTGTCTTTATTTATTTTATTTACTAAATACAAATCGTCCTCCGTGAGCGGACAACTTCCATCAAAAACAGCAAGCACAAGTTCAGCTTTATCTATCATTTTTTCCGCCATATCCACACCGATACCCTCGATCACATCGTCAGTATCATGGATGCCTGCGGTGTCAGAAAGCCTGAGTGTTATGTCGCCCAGCCTTACAGATTCCTCAACAATATCACGGGTCGTGCCTGCGATATCAGTGACAATGCTCCTCTCGCAGCCGCTGAGGCAGTTGAAAAGCGTGGACTTGCCCACATTCGGCCTTCCGATAATGGCTGTGGAAATTCCCTCACGTATCAGCCTGCCACTGTCGTAGTTCTCCACAAGTGTTGAAAGATCGCTGCGGACCTCTCTCAGTTCCTTCATAAGAGCGTCAGGCTCGACTTCGGGGATGTCCTCCTCGGGGTAATCCGCCCATGCTGCAAGGTCTCCCAGAATCTTCATAAGCTTGTCAGAGCACTTTCTCGCCGTCCTGTAAGCCGCGCCCTCACGGAGCGATTCAGCCATTTTCAGCTCCTTCTCGCCCCTTGCGGAAATGATATCCATTACCGCTTCGGCCTGCGTCAGATCAAGCTTTCCGTTGAGGAATGCCCTCTTTGTGAATTCTCCTGCTTCCGCATTTTCTGCGCCGTTTTTCAGAATTGCACGCAGTATCTTCTTGGATACATACAATCCGCCGTGGCATGATATCTCTGCGGTGTCCTCACCTGTATAGCTGTGCGGCGCTCTGAACACCGTGAGAATGCAGTCGTCTATGTGTTCGTCTCCGTCGTAAGCGTCACCGTAAGCGCAGGTATAGCCCTTCATATCGCTGACCTTTTTGCCGCCAACAGGTCTGAAAACCGCCTCAGCAATTTCTATTGCCTTATCGCCCGATATGCGGATAACAGCCAGTCCTCCCACAGCATTGGGAGTTGAAACAGCAGCAATAGTTGACATAATTTTTCACCCCTAAAAAAACAACGGCAAAGCTGCCGTTGTTCTGATTATTTGATCAAAGTTCGATCTTTCCGTAAAGACCGCCTTCCATTGAATCCTCAGGCTTTGGTCTCTTGTAATCCTTCTCAAAGCTTGTGGACAGGTCAACGGATCTGCGCTCCATTGAAACCTCTCTGTCACGACGGTTTCTGTTGTTGTTTCTTCTGTTATCGCCTCTTCTTCCGCCGTCACGTCTGTCGTTGTTTCTGCGGCGGTTGTTAGGTCTTGGATTGTTAGAGGAGATTATGATCTTTCTGTAAGGCTCTTCACCTACTGAACGTGAAGACACGCCCTCGATCTTTGAAACTGCTGAATGGATAACTCTTCTCTCGTAAGGGTTCATCGGCTCAAGGGGCTGTGAACGGCCTGTACGGAGAACTGACTTGGCTACCTTCGCAGCGAGCTGCTCAAGAGTATCCTTTCTCTTGCTTCTGTAGCCGAGGCAGTCAATGGTGATACGGAAATAATCCTTATCGCCCTTGTTAGCGATTATTGAGCAAAGGTACTGGAGAGCATCGAGAGTCTCACCTCTTCTGCCGATGATAGTACCGTTGTTGTTGCTGTCGATATTGAGGATAGCGCCTGTTTCGTTCTGGTAAACAGTAAATGTAACGTCAACATCCATAGCTCTCATGATGCTTGTGATGTAGTCTCTTGCAAGCTTGACCTTGGGATTGATAAGAGCCTCATCTTCGATAAGTGTGAAGTTGTCGAGGGAGTAATCAGCTTCGTCATCCTCAACAGGAGCTTCGCTCTTGGCTTCCTCAGCCTTTGGAGCAACCGGTTCTTCTACAGCCTTGACAACAGGCTCAGCAACAGTCTCTGTAGTAACAACAGGCTTCTCGTTAACGGGAGCAGCTGTTACAGCAGGTTCTTCTGTCTTTGCAGGAGCAGTAACTACGGGTTCAACTTTCTTCAAAGGAGCAGCGGCCGGTTTAGCAGCACTGCCTGCGGGGATGTAAGTTGCTTTTACTACAGCGTCCTTAGCACCTATTCCTAAGATGCCTTTTTTGCCTTCATCAAGTATCTCGAACTTGATCTCACTGATGCTTTTTCCGAATTTCTTTGCTGCGAGGGCTTTTGCCTCCTCTACAGACTTTGCTGTAAACTTTTCAGTCATTTTTATACCTCCTTGATGAATCATTCCTCATCATTATCATCTTCATACTGATCGCCGTACTTTTCAGCCATACGCTTTCTTGCTTCCTTCAGCTTGTCACGGTTGGCCTTATTCTGTTCCGATCTTGACATCTTTTCGCCTGATGAGCCATTCTGCTGTCTTTCAAGTTCAGCCTGCTGTTCAACCATTCTCTGCATGAATGTTTTCTTTTCGGGGTGCTTCTCAGCGTAAGCCTTAGCCTTTTCCTTTTCCTTCTCGTTTATCACCTTGATACGCTCGGGAGTGAAATACTGATTGAGAGCGAAAGTGATGATGAAAGAGATAAGTGATGACCAGATCCAGTAGAAACCAAGACCTGCCGGGAAAGTGAATGCCATCCAGATAGAGAAGAGAGGCATACCGTAAAGCATTACGTTCATGCATCCGCCGCCTGCCTGCTGCATAGATGGGTTCACCTTTTTCTGGTGCATCTGTGTATAGAAGGAATAGAGGAGCTGTGCGAGACCTGCCAGGAATGGGATAGCAGCAAGAATGATCGCTTCCCTGTTCCATGTCTCGGGGTGAAGTGTAGGAGTCTTACCGAGGTTAGCTCCGAAAATAGTGAATTTCTGATTGAATTCGTAAACCTTGTCAACGAAGTCGCTGCCAAGTGAAGCAAATTTGCTCTTATCAGCGGCAACGCTTTCCATGATCTTCAGTTCTCCTCTGAGGCCTGTCTTGCTTGGGTCAACGCCTGCGATCTCAAGAGCGGAATTGATAATGCTCTTGCCCATATCGAGGATATGTGTCAGCGGCTTGTATACAACGTCCAGCACGCCGAAGAGAAGGAACATCTGGATAAATGTAGGAAGACAGGAAGCCATAGGGTTAACGCCCTCTTCCTGATACAGTTTCTGCTGTTCTTCCTGAAGTCTCTGGGGATTGTTTGCGAAACTCTTTCTCAGCTTTTCCAGCTTAGGATTGAGCAGCTGCATTCTTGCCGAGCTCTTCTGTGTACTGAAGTTTACGGGGAACATAAGTAATCTCGTAACAATAGTGAACACAATGATAGAAACGGCATAATTCTTGAAAATAGCGTAAATAAGTCGCATAAGGTATCCGAAGGGGACACCTATGATATCGTAAAGTCCAGTCAATTGATATACCTCTTAATTAAAAATTTATCCTCTTTCTTCTTGGTCGCCGTCAGCATCTTCACCGATACGTGAATAGTCGATCTTCTGCCTTCTGAAGGTAAATTTTTCGGGAACGGGGTCTATACCGCCCATTGACCAGGGGTTGCATCTGAGCAGTCTCCATACAGCCAAAGCCGAACCTCTGGCAGCGCCGTAACGCTCTATAGCTTTATAGGCATAGCAGCTGCAAGTAGGGTAATACTTGCATTTAGGCGGAGTAAGCGTAGTGATATGCTTCCTGTAAAAACCTATCAGAGCCATCAGGATATGCTTCATACTTTCTTCCCCGATGAAGAGAAGCACCTGAACATCCTGTTGATATCAGCGATGCCGTACTTCTCCATATAGCCACAGTATTCCTGGGATTTAACGGTAGTTATAGCCGTCCTTGCGACTATAACGATATCCATTCCCACAGGCATATCCACCTCTGACTGCCGGTAGGCGAGGCGGATAAGTCGCTTAGCTCTGTTGCGGCACACGGCATTGCCCACCTTTTTGCCTGCGGTGATACCGAGGCGGTTAAAGGGTCTGCCGTTAGGTCTGACATATATGACGGAATACTTTGAAGCCGCATATCTGCCTTTCTTATAGAGCGTAAGGAAATCCTTATTATCGTTCATAATTTTAGTATAAAGCATAATAACACCTGCTGACGAACAAAGGGTCACTAACAAAAAAGACCACAAAATCAATATTTTGTGGTCAGCCTCGTCAGTGAGTTAATCTTGCTCTGCCCTTAGATCTTCTACGAGCTAAAACCTTTCTGCCGTTCTTAGTAGCCATTCTCTTCATGAAACCGTGCTCCTTCTTTCTGTGGAGCTTCTTAGGCTGATATGTTCTTTTCATATTCAGTTCCTCCTCTCTGCGAATATATAATAGAGTTGCAGATAACAACTCCTGTAAAGCAAAAACAGTATACAGACGTATCATCCGCATTACACTAAAACATTATATAATAAAAAATGCCGCCTGTCAAGCCATTTGAGAAAAATTGTGTAATTTCACAATAATGCTCTCTCTTTTCAGCTATATTGTTAGCTAATTATTAACACTCAACATATCTGTCAACTTTTTCCATGTGAAATGCCTTTCTCAACAGCTCCTAACCTCATATCAACATATTTCCAACAGCCTTGAAAATGTTGAAAGCCGATGTTGAAATTATGAAAAACTATGTTAAAAATTCTCTGCCGTATAAGTTTTCAACAGCCGTTTATCCCCGATTCAGAAAGCATTCCAACAGTTTTTCAAGATACAGGATGTGAATTCCACATAGTTTTCAACAATATGTCAATTTACGTGTTAAAACCCGGCCGATTTTCTATTCCTTCAACAAACAAAAGCACTTGCAATAAACACGTTTTTATGGTATAATGTACTTACATATTATTAATAAGAGAGTATATTGCAATCAAATCACCCATTCGCAAGCCGCCCTTTTTTTTAACAGTGATGCTCTTATAACGGCTTCATACGTATTATCGGGTGAAAACCTTTCTGAGGAAAGGTTCTTCCCCCGTCCCCCCTTTCCTAAAACTTTCAGTTTTAGGAAGGGAGTTTGAGGGTAGCGCTCCCCACAGTGTGGGGAGATGTCAGCGAAGCTGACAGAGGGGACCGCCTCCGTCAGAGGAACCCTTTTTCAAAAGGGTTTCCCTCAATAAAACGTATAAAAGCTGCTATAAGAGTATCACATGAAAGCGGTCCCCTTTTCTGTGTGCTGAATGGGAATCTCTCATAATTCGGAGGTTAATTATGAATTCATTTGAGGAAGTTTTCGCAAGCGTAAAAAAATATTGCCTCGAAAACGGAAAAATACCTGAAATAGGCATTACCACATGGATAGAGCCGCTCGTTCCCGTAAGCTTCAACGGTTCCGATGCCATTTTCCGAGTTGAAACCGAGTTCCAGAAAAATATCGTACTTACAACATATAACGAGATACTCAAAGACGCTTTCTTCAACGTGCTCGGCCTTAAAGTAAACATAATCATCGACGTTGAGACAAACGAGCCCGAGACCCCCAATATCCCCACAGATGCAGAACTTGAAATGAAGCATCAGGAGCTTGAACAGTCATATAAATTCGCAAACTATGACTATACTTTCGATACATTCATCGAGGGCCGTTCAAACGAATTTGCTCTTGCCTGCAGTAAATCCGTAGCAAAGAACTGCGGCGAAAAGGCAGTTCCGGACTATAATCCGCTGTTCATCTACGGACCGTCGGGAATGGGAAAGACCCACCTCATCACAGCTATCGCAAACGAGGTAAGAAAGAATCATCCCAACTTCAATATCGTTTACGTTACCAGTGAAGCATTCGGCGGCGAGCTTATCAATGCCCTGAACAACACAGGTAACATCGACGACTTCCACGAGAAGTACAGAAATGCTGATATACTCCTCATCGACGATATCCAGTTCTTCTCGGGAAAAGAGCGTATGCAGGAGGAATTCTTCCATACATTCTACACTCTCCATCAGGAAGGCAAACAGATAGTTATCACCTCTGATAAGCCTCCGAAGGAACTCCTTACACTTGAGGAGCGTCTCCGCACACGTTTCGAGGGCGGACTTATCGCTGATATCTCTGCTCCTGACTATGAGACAAGACTTGCTATCATCAACAGAAAGTCAGAACTTTTAGAGCTGAAAATGCCCAGCGAAGTTGCAGAATTCATGGCAAACCGCCTGAAATCCAACATCCGTCAGCTTGAAGGCGCTGTTGTACGTCTCAAGGCGCTGAACCACTTTGCAGGCAGCCCGATAACAATATCAATGGCTCAGAGCGTTATCCGTGACGTTCTCACAGACGAACAGCCGATACCGATAACCGTAGAAAAGATCATTTCCGAAGTGTCCACCGTTTACGGAGTATCACCCGAAGATCTCCGCTCAAACAAGAGATCCGCTCAGATATCCATTGCACGTAAGGTAGCTATCTACGTTGTAAGAGAGATCACTCAGATGCCGCTGGCCTCAATTGGTACAGAATTCGGCGGAAGAGACCACTCTACCATCGTTTACTCAGTTACAAGCGTTTCGGAAGCTATGGAAAAGGATCCTAACCTGAAGAATCTTGTTCAGGATATCATCAAGAACATAAAGGATAAGAGCAAGGTTTGATAACGCTTCACCGCTGTTAAAAACTCAGCAGAAGCACATCGCAGGAAACATCGAAAATTCAACATCAGGATCGGGAAAGATTGTTTAAAAGCGATCTTCTCCACAGAGTTTTCAACACAGTGTTCAAAACTCTGTGGAGAGAATTTTTTGCATCAAAACAGCTTGTCTCCACGGCATTTCAGCCGATGTGAAAAACCGTTTACGACACAGTTCAACATAAACCACTTTTCAACAATCCACACGGATTTGAAATGTTAAATAAAAATTTCTTACGATTTTCGCAGTTCAACAGATTCTTTAACATTCCACAAACAAAGCGTCCACAATTCTCAACCTCTTCAACACGAAAAATCAGGTGCTGAGATCATTTCACAATTCTCAAAAATTTCACAACAGTGCTGTGTGGATGATTTTTCCACGATATTGCGTGGAAAAACTGTGATGCCAACTTTTCAACCGACACAATAACAACAACAAATAAATAATTCTTATCTTATCTTTATTTCAGAACTTTTCATATCTTATTTTTTATTCTTATCTTAACTTACACAGTGCAGGAGGCAAGGCCGGTTGAAAACCTCACCTTCTCACTTCATATAAACGGAGGAAAACTTAAAATGAAGTTCATATGCAACAAAAATGAGCTCAGTGAAGCAGTTACCAATGTTTCAAGAGCTGTTTCCCAGAAATCAACTATACCTGCACTTGAAGGAATCAAAGTAAAAGTTACTTCAGGTACAGTTGAACTTACAGGCTATAACCTCGAAATGGGAATCCGTACAACTATATCAGCTTCTACCGAAGGTGAAGGAGAATTCGTAGTAAGTGCAAGACTTTTCAGCGAATTTACCAGACGTATGTCAGGTGACGAGGTAACTTTTGATATAGACGAAAGCCTGATCATCAACATCTCATGCTCAGCTACAGAGTGCAGCTTCCCTGCAATGTCAGCTTCTGAATTCCCGGAACTTCCTATGGTAGATCAGGGAAGATCATTCACAGTCAAGCAGAGCACACTGAAGTCTATGATAAATATGACCAGCTATGCAGCATCAATGAACGAAAGCAAACCCGTACTCACAGGCGAACTTTTCGACATAGAAAACGGCAGTTTCAACATGGTAGCTATCGACGGTTTCCGTCTTGCTATCAGAGGAGAAATGACCGACTGCCAGGAGAAATACCACTTCGTAGTACCGAAAAAGGCTCTCCTTGAAGTTTCAACTCTTATAAAGGACGACGCTGACAAGCCCTGCAACATCTTTACCAACGACAGACACATCATTTTCGAGATAGGCAGCGTATTCGTTATATCCAGACTTTTAGAGGGTGCTTTCCACAATTACAAGCTGAGCATCCCTTCAGACTTCAAGACAGAAGTTATCGCAAACAAGAAGGATTTCATAACCAGCCTTGAGCGCTGCTCACTCCTTATAGATGACAAGAACAAGTCACCTATCCGCTGCGAAGTAGGCAACGGTGTAGTGAAGATAAGCTGCCGCACAGGCATCGGTAAGATCAATGACGCTATTTCTGCCGATATTTCAGGCGAAACTGTTACTATCGGCTTCAATAACAAGCTTATACTCGAAGCTCTCAGAGCTGCTGAGGGAGATAAAGTCCGTATCCGCTTCAACGGCGCTATGAAGGTAATAGAGATACTTCCTCTTGAGGGAGAAAGCTTCATATTCCTCGTAATGCCTATTCAGCTCAAGGGCTGATATCATATCGCATAAGTCAGAATCATCAAGCTGAAAAGAAGGGAAAAATTATGGCTGAGAAGATAAAGATCAGCACAGAGTTCATAAAGCTGGACGCTCTGCTCAAATTCGCCTCGCTTGTCGGTACAGGCGGCGAAGCAAAGGCTCGCATTCAGGACGGCGAAGTTCTGGTAAACGGCGAAGTCTGCACTATGAGAGGCAAGAAGATACGTCCCGGCGATACCGTTTCTATCGACGGCAATGAGGTAATCGTAGAGTGATAGTCACCTATGCTGAGATAGACGGCTTCAAAAATCTGAAGGGAGTGTCGTTCGCTCCCGACCCGAAATATAACATAATAGTCGGCGCAAACGCTCAGGGAAAGACAAATCTCCTTGAAGCTATGTGGATACTATCGGGATGCAAGAGCTTCCGTGGCTCAAAGGAAAAAGACTATATCTGCCTTGACGGTCAGAGGATGTCCTCGGCGGTAAAGGTCCGGGACAGTGTAAGAGAGCAGAAGATAACCTTTGAAATGGCAAAGGGCGGAAATTCCCCGAAGCTGATACACCTTAACGGCGTAAAACAGCGTGGTACAAGGGCTCTTTTCGATGTTTTCAAGTGTATAGCCTTCATCCCCGATGATACCGACATTATCAAAGGCTCTCCCGAAAAGCGGAGAAGCTTCATAGACATGGCGGCTTCACAGCTGAATCCCATGTTCGTAATGCACCTTAACAAGAACAATGCCATAATGAACCAGCGCAATGCCCTCCTCAAAGAGATAGCTCAGAGGAATGCGTCTGCGGATGTCCTTGAAATATGGGACCGTCAGGCTTCAAAAGAAGGAGCCGTGATATCGTGGATGCGTAATGAGTATGTCTCAAAGATCAACGAAATATGCGGACGGCTCTACAATACCATATCAGGAGGCGCTGAGGAGCTTTCGCTGGAATACAGGTCAAATGTCTACAAGCCCGAAGACTTTGAAAAGCCCATAGGCGAAGAAGCCGAGGAGCTTTACTACCGCAGACTGAGAGAAACATCGGAATATGATATCCGTACAGGCAGCACTCATTCGGGAGTCAACCGTGACGAGATAGCAATTAAGATAAACGGCGTAAGTGCCCGTGATTTCGGCTCTCAGGGACAGATAAAAAGTGCCGCACTGGTCATGAAACTGGCGCAGGCTGAGATATATATGAAAAAATCGAAAGATGCACCTGTGGTCTTTCTTGATGATGTAATGGGCGAGCTTGACGAGAACAGGCAGAGATTCGTCTTTGACATAATCAGGGATATGCAGGTATTCGTCACCACTCCGAACGAAAGCGCACTTCTCCCCGAAATAAAGGGAAAGATACTGCGTATCAGCGGAGGCAGGATAACGGAGGAAGAAGAAAATGTATCTTCACATAGGGAATAACTACTCCGTGGATGTAAGGGATATCGTGGGCATCTTCGATATAGAGAATACCACCGTAGAGAAATGCACGAAGCTTCTGCTGGAGAGAGCGGAAAAGGAAAAGAAGTGCATATACACCACCTACGAAATGCCGAAAAGCTTCATTGTAACGATGAATGAGGGCAGAGAGAGGGTGTACATCTCACAGCTTTCGGCCGCAACGCTGAGAAAGCGCCTTGCCGACGGCGGCGGATTCTGATATTCTGCGGTATGGAGAAACATTACAGAAAACTGAACAGGCTGAAGAATTACGATTATTCGTCTAACGGTCTGTATTTTATAACGTTTTGTACCAAAGACAGGGTACATTATTTGTCCGAAATAATTTATGATGATCAATTTGATGGTGTGACGGATGAAATTTACGGTAACACCGAATTTGTAGGGAACGCCGCCCTCGGCGTTCCATGCGTAAAACTTACCGGATACGGTGAGATTGTAAATGAAAATATAAAAAAGATCAATGAAATATACCGATATGTTTCTGTTGTAAATTATGTTATCATGCCGGATCATATACACATGGTTTTATTTGTTTCTGATTTTGATGACGGAAATTGTGGAACGCCGAGGGCGGCGTTCCCTACGAAATCTGTGTCTCAGGTAATAAATGCGTTAAAATCAATATCAACAAAACAAATCGGATTTTCAATTTGGCAAAAATCCTTCCACGACCACATAATCCGCAGCGAAAAGGAATTCCTTGAAATATGCGGTTACATCGATAATAATCCCATAAATTGGGGAAATGACATATACAACCAGAATTTTTGGAGGTAGATCATGAGTCAGCAGAATAAAAATAACTATGACGAGAATGACATACAAGTCTTAGAAGGACTTGAAGCGGTCCGCAAGCGACCCGGTATGTACATCGGTTCAACAGGTCCCGGCGGCCTGCACCACCTTGTATACGAGATAGTTGACAACTCTATCGACGAGGCACTCGCCGGTTTCTGTACAGAGATCAACGTTGAGATCCTTGAAGGCGATGTCATCCGTGTTTCCGATAATGGTCGTGGTATCCCTGTAGGTATCCACCCGAAGGAAGGAATATCTGCGGCTACAGTCGTTTATACCATCCTCCACGCAGGCGGTAAATTCGGCGGCGGCGGATATAAGGTATCAGGCGGTCTCCATGGTGTCGGCGCTTCTGTCGTAAACGCTCTCTCGGAATGGCTTGAGCTTACCGTTAAGGACGGCGAGCACGTTTACTTCCAGCGCTTTGAGCGTGGCCACTACGATGAACAGCTCAAGATAATCGGCGATACCACCGAAACAGGTACCAGCGTTATGTTCAAGGCTGACGGCGAGATCTTCGAGCATACGGTTTACGACTACGAGATACTCCTGAGACGACTCCGTGAACAGGCTTTCCTCAACGCAGGTATCAAGATAGTCTTCACAGATAAGCGTGACCCTGAGAATATACAGGGCGAAACTCTCCACTATGAGGGCGGTATCCGTCAGTTCGTAGAGCATATCCACACCACAAGAGGTCTCGAAGCTCTCGGTGACGAAGTTATCTATGTTTCGGGAACTCAGGGCGATTCCTTCGCTGAGATCGCTATGCAGTACAACGACAGCTACAATGAGGTAGTTCTCTCATTTGCAAATAATATCCACACTCAGGACGGCGGTTCTCACGAACTCGGTTTCAGGAATGCCCTTGTCAAGGTCATAAATGAATATGGCAAGAAGTTCGGTAAATTCAAGGAAAAGGACAGCAGTAAAAAGGGCAAGGATGCTCCTAAAAAGGAGATCGAGAGCCTGAAAAAAGAGGACGTTATGGAAGGTCTTACCGCCATAATCTCCGTAAAGCTGACTGAATGCGAATTCGAGGGACAGACCAAGGGCCGTCTCGGAAATCCCGAAGTAAAGCCTTTTGTCGAGAAACTTGTCACAGAGAAGCTGATGAACTTCCTTGAGGAGAATCCCGAGACCGCAAACATCATTTTCGAGAAGTGCCTTTCCGCATACAGAGCAAGAGAGGCCGCAAAACGTGCCCGTGAAGCCGAGCGTAAGAAGAACGCTTTCGGAAATGCCGCAATGCCCGAAAAGCTTGCTGACTGCTCCGAGCGTGACAACCGCTACACCGAGATATACATCGTCGAGGGAGATTCTGCGGGAGGCTCTGCAAAGCAGGGACGTGACCGACGCTATCAGGCTATCCTCGCTCTCTGGGGAAAGATGCTCAACGTGGAGAAAGCCCGTGTTGACCGAATCTACGGCAATGATAAGCTTGCACCGGTCGTTACTGCTCTCGGTACAGGTCTTGGCGAGGATTTCGATATCGAAAAGCTTCGTTACGGCAAAGTTATCATCATGGCCGATGCCGATGTTGACGGTATGCACATCCGTACACTTCTTCTCACATTCTTCTTCCGCTATATGAGACCGCTCATCACTAACGGAAATGTCTATATCGCTCAGCCTCCGCTTTTCAGAGTAGAGCGCAAAAAGCAGGTAAGATACGCATTCTCCGATGAGGAGAGAGACAAGTATATCGCTGAACTCTCCGAGGACGGCAAGTACAAGGACGTAGCTGTACAGCGTTACAAAGGTCTTGGTGAGATGGACCCCGAACAGCTCTGGGAAACTACTATGGATCCCGAACACCGTACTATCGTGAAGATAACCATGGAAGATGCTCTCAAGGCTGACGAAGTGTTCACTATCCTCATGGGCGACAAGGTTGAGCCGAGAAGGCTGTTCATCGAGAAGAATGCCAAGTTTGCCCAGAATCTCGACATATAAGGTGAGACGATGGAAGAAAATTACAAGCTTGAAAAGGAATATACAGTCCCCTACAGCCTGTTCCGTGATGCATACAGAGGCTTCCAGAAGATATATGTATTCCCGAAAAGCCGCATAAAGACAGTATTATTTACTGTGCTTGCGCTGATAATGGCAGCGGTAAGGCTGAATGTATTCAGAGACAGTTCGGTTGCAGCGGCATATGTGTGCTATCTGTTTTTCGTTATATTCATTGCACTTGCGGCAAAAAGCTGGTATGATCCGAATAAGATTAGGGATAATCTTGTAAAGTCAGTTCAGACATTGGGCGAACCCGTCTACAAAATAGGCGTGGGTGACGGATTTATCGATATATCCACAGTTTCCGATGATCCTTCCACTGATATAGAGTATGAGGAAGGCGAAGGACCTGCGGAGTTGGCGGATGACCCACTTCCCGAAAAGACAAGGATAAAAGTTGATGAAAGCTTTAAGCTTCATGAATACGATGACTATTTTCTCATAGTTCCTGATGTGACTATGCTTTATATACTGCCGAAAAAAGGCTTTAATGAAAGTGAAACAGAGATTATCAGAAATATAAAACAGGGAGATAAATAACGGCAGATACGCTGTTATTGCGTATCGCTTCCCATTTTATCAAAGAAGAAAACTTCTCTCAGGAGGAAAAAATGTTATATAATGACAATTCCAAGGTAATAAATTCCGAACTCGTGGACGAGATGGAAAATTCCATGCTCAACTACGCCATGTCGGTAATTGTTTCCCGAGCACTTCCCGATGTAAGAGACGGTCTGAAGCCTGTACACAGACGTATACTGTACACGCTCCACGAAAACGGACTTACTCCCGATAAGGCATACCGTAAGTGTGCCGATACAGTCGGTGCCGTGCTGGGTCGTTATCATCCACACGGTGACGCATCTGTTTACGATGCACTGGTAAGACTTGCCCAGGACTTCTCAATGAGATACTGTCTTGTAGACGGACACGGAAACTTCGGTTCTATCGACGGTGACCCGCCTGCTGCTTACCGTTATACCGAGGCTAAGATGACCAAGCTCACTCTGGAGATGCTCACTGACATCAACAAGGAAACAGTTGACTTTACATCAAACTACGATGACCGTCTGAAAGAACCTGTTGTACTCCCCTCAAGATTCCCGAATCTTCTGGTAAACGGTTCCGTAGGTATCGCAGTTGGTATGGCTACGAATATACCTCCCCACAATCTGGGCGAGGTCATAGACGCTCTGAAACTTCTCATCGAAGACCCCGACTGCACCCTTGAACAGCTTATGGAGCATATCCAGGGACCTGACTTCCCTACAGGGGGCATAATCATGGGCAGGGCCGGCATCCGTGCCGCTTATGCTACAGGCCGTGGAAAGATAATCCTCCGCAGCCGTACACATTTCGAGGAAATAAAGGGCAGAAACTGT
>Ga0255340_1002281_pt1 | contig 22753 bp, 20 predicted proteins | sample wastewater_treat_7_FD_192417 | JGI IMG/M metagenome (GOLD analysis project Ga0255340, IMG submission 192417) | Wastewater microbial communities from Lulu Island WWTP, Vancouver, Canada - plant10 | ecosystem: Engineered > WWTP > Wastewater > Unclassified | place: Canada: Vancouver, British... | reverse complement strand
GAATAGCTAAAAGGTCGATCTCGGGACGGACGACTTCCTCAAGATAATCTTTTGTCATTTTGACGAGCTGATCGATGATGACTTCCTCCGGAGCTGTCACCGTAAATTCGATACAGCCTTCTAGCTCAATCGCCATATCGACTAAATTGACAAGATCATCAGGATCAAACTTGAGAATACCCTTCGTCGCAAGAAATTTCATATAACGATCATCCGACAACTCTCTCACGTACTGAAGGCATAGCATCTGGTCCGCGCGAATCCTCTCCGCCTCATCGTTAAAAATGACATTAAAATGCGTAAAACGGAGTGTAAAACGCTTATTAATACGTTGTTCAGGATCAATCTGAAGAAATAGACTTTTTGACAATTTATCTTGCAGAATTATTGACTCTTTCTCCAGCGCCGCAATCTCAACCGCCCACCCCTTCGCCATTGCGTCCGATGCAATGAACTTGTCCCTTTTCTCGGAGAGTTCCTTCTCCTTCTGTTCGGACGTATCGACGTCTTGTGCTGCGGAACGAAGATATGTTATACCGACCGCAAAGGCAACGCAAAGAGCGACGCAGAGCAGAATCGTGCGCCATGAGAAAAGGTAATAGAAAAGCGCTTTCTTCAAATCTAGTATTTTTAAGTTTCTCATTGATAACCTATTTCTGAACGATCTCTTAAAATTAGATAACCCAGATGAAATTTTACTTTGCATCTGGGTCATTATCTCATAAGACTTGTTTTGGGTAAAGAAGGACAAACAGCACACATGCCATTGGCGCTTTTGTTCTCCCTCCTCATTCTGCAATTTTCAAGAAGCAGATAGAACTATTATATAGAATTATTGCCAAACCTGAATAGAGTAGAAATTGATCTTCTCTGGAAATCGCGGTCATCGAGATGCCCTACGGCAACCACGATTTCCACCTTACAAGTACATTGTCTTTACCCTCAGCAAGGCGATTCGACTGCGCGATTTCAACTTAAGCAGGTGAATTCAGAAGGTTAGTACCGACGAATCCCGTGAGCCAGTCACTAGGATGGGGATATATTGTGCTCAAATCTATATTCAACAATTTAATCCCTCCGGAAAAGATCGCGTGTGTAGACCTTATCAGCCACATCACCCAGTACATCCTGATCAAAGCGGTTTGCCAAAATGACATCGCTCTCCGCCTTGAACTTCTCTAGATCGTTCACAACCACGCTCCGGAAAAACTCACTGCCATCGTCCAGTATCGGTTCATAGATGATGATCGGAATACCCTTTGCTTTAATGCGCTTCATAACACCCTGAATAGCAGAGGCGCGGAAATTGTCACTGTTAGATTTCATAGTCAGGCGATACACGCCTACGGTCTCCGGATTCTTCGCAATGATCTGGTCAGCGATGAAGTCCTTACGGACGGAATTGCTTTTTACCACCGCCTCGATCATAGTCTGCGGTACATCCTTGTAATTGGCAAGGAGCTGCTTGGTATCCTTTGGCAGGCAGTATCCGCCGTAGCCGAAGGACGGGTTATTGTAATGGTCTCCAATACGAGGATCCATACATACACCATCGATAATCATCTGTGTGTCTAAGCCTTTAGCCTGAGCGTATGTGTCCAGCTCGTTGAAATAGCTGACACGTACAGCTAAATAGGTGTTAGCAAACAGCTTGATTGCCTCAGCCTCGGTCAGATGCGCAAGTAGCACGGGGATTTTCTGTGTAGCCCATCCAGCTCTCTGCTCCTCCACTCTCACGCCTTCCAGCAAAAGATCAGCGAACATCTGCCCTTGCTCTTTCTGGTCATCATCACAACCGATAACGATACGGCTCGGATGCAGATTATCATAAAGTGCCATGGATTCACGAAGGAATTCCGGACTGAAAATGATGTTTTTGATTCCGTACTTTCCCCGGACAGATTCCGTGTAACCAACTGGGATGGTACTCTTGATAACCATGAGGACATTCGGATTGACTTTCAGTGTCCACTCGATAGCATCCTCAACGGCAGATGTGTCGAAGAAGTGATTTACATCATCATAATTTGTCGGCGTGGCGATGATAACCAGCTCCGCAGACTTGTATGCAGCTTCCTTATCTGTAGTCGTGTGAAGGTTCAGCTTCCGCTCCCCTGCCCTTGCCTCCCTAAAGAACCGCTCAATCTCGTCATCTTTGATCGGGCTGATGAACTGGTTAAGCTTTTCCGCTTTCCTCTCGGTCGTCGTGATAGCAGTAACTTCATGCTTTTGGGCAAGTAGGACAGCAAGGCTCAGTCCCACATATCCTACTCCAGCAACTGTAATCTTCATGTACTAAATCTCCTTACTCTTTATGTAATGTTATTCTGTATAGCAAACATCAGCAAATAGATTGCTTTTATCATAGATTCCAGCAGCATACAATTCCTGAAAACTGGCGACCACGGAAGCCTTGTCTTCCTTGTAGGTCACTCCGAACCAGTCTGCATCTGTAGGAAGCACCGATACCTCAGTTCCTGCTTTCAGCATCCCATCAATGATGGTCGGAAGCAGGTATTCTTCCTTCATCGGATTTGACATGTCTGACAAAAATCTGGGAAAGCCGTCTTTCAAAACACGAATAAAGTCCTTAGGGAAACACCAGAAATTCATGGACACCAGAGAATCTGGAGAAAGACTCCGCCCATCCGTTTCCGCGCCATCGGTTGTCTTAACGATGTTGCGGGTTTCATCAATCCCTGTGAGCTTTCCATTCTCAATCGTACAGATACCGCGAGTGACGCCGCCATAATCGGAGAGTGTGTTTTTTAGGATATACCCTACGAGACCGTATTGTCTGGTCTTCAAAAATTCCGCCGCTTTTACAAATCCGTCTTTGCCATAGTAGTCATCCGCATTAATGACTGCGAAAGGTTCCGTAAGCAGTCCCTCACATGAAAGTACTGCATGTCCTGTCCCCCAAGGCTTTGTCCGTCCAGCAGGTACAGGGATCGGAATGTCTGTCAGAGATTGAAATGCATACCAGATCTCAACACCAAGTGGTATGCAAAGCTGTTCCATTCGGTCACCAATAACTTCACGAAAATCTGCCTCTATGTCTTTCCGGATGACAAAGATAATCTTATCGAAGCCTGCCACTATTGCGTCATGAATCGAATAGTCAATAATTAACTCTCCGTTTGGACCCACAGGCTCCAATTGCTTCACACCACCATAACGGGAGCCTATACCAGCCGCAAGAATTACTAAAGATGTTTTCATCGCAATCTCCTAGAATCTTAGTTTCATTATGTTGCTTTTCATATTACATGCCTCTAACTTACAACATATACCATAATTGTAAAAACAACAAATCCGTACGCACATAGTGAAGCCACAACTCTCATCGTAAATTGTAAATAGGATTCGCTAAATGAATATATTGCTCGCATCACATCATGTCGTCGCAACCTATCGCATGGATGAAAGAAAGATAAAATGATCTATCAGAACCTTTTGCAAACTCATCACCATCGATTATCCGATTCCAGAGGAAAACCACAAAACATACCTCTTATTCGGTTATTGGCGAAACGTCTCCATCGTTATTAATGGTGTACTGTTTTCCGCATGCGATGCAATGCAGATTCTCATCTAATTTAACGCCACATTTACATACGCGGGCATATTCCTTTGCAGGATTTCCGATCACCATTGTGTAAGCGGGAACAGGCTTTGTAACAACTGATCCGGCACCTATAAATGCATATTCGCCTATTTCGTTACCGCACACGATAGTAGCATTGGCGCCAATTGTTGCACCCTTACGGATTATAGTTTTCTTGATCTCGCTTTTTCGCTCTATAAAGCTTCTTGGATTATGCACATTCGTAAACACGCAGTTTGGTCCAAGAAAGACGTCATCCTCACATTCTACACCCGTATAAAGTGCAACATTGTTTTTCACCTTCACGCAATTACCTAGTATGACCCCGTTTTCAATAAAAGCATGTTCACCGATGTTGCAATGTGAACCAATCACAACATCATGCATTACATGAGACCAATGCCAAATGCGGGTTCCTTCTCCGATGGTGCAATTTTCATCTACAATTGCAGTTGGATGCACAAAGAAATTATTATCTGTCATATTCCGCCTCCAACAACGCGGAAATGACCGCATCACGTTCCTCTATATACAGTTCTGGATAGACCGGGATGGCAAAGGTCTCTTTGCAGAGTGCTTCCGTTATCGGCAGATCGCCTTCTTTATAACCAAGCCGCGCAAATGCGCCCTGCAAATGAAGCGGGACAGGATAATATGTTCCACAGAGGATTCCCTTCGCATGAAGGCGATCCATTATCGCCTGTGCACTTTTGTGGCGCAGCGCATAAATATAGTAAGAGTGCGCACAATCGGGCGATACATATGGCGTTTGATAGCTTGTCCCTGCAACCGCAACATTATAGGCAGCGGCGTTTGCCTGACGTTTCGCCACGAACTCCGGTAGAAGCGGCAGCTTTTTCCGAAGTACAGCGGCCTGTACTGCATCTAATCGAGAGTTGTAACCGATGAGGTAGTTGTGATATTTGTCCTTTCCAATCGGAATGTTCTCAGGGAATTCTTCACCGTGGCGTTTGTATTCGTTTTGCAGAGTATATAAACCGTCCTCGCCGGAACCATGCTGCTTTAATGATTTACAAGCTCTGGCAATATCCTCATTGCCAGTCACTATCATCCCGCCGTCGCCGTTGGCACCAAGGGTTTTTGTTGGGAAGAAAGAGAAGCAGCCCGCATCAGACAACGAGCCTGCGGGTTTCCCTTTATAGGTGGAACCTACCGCTTGCGCACAGTCCTCGATTACAAACAAACCGTGCTTTTTCGCAATAGCGTTGACCGCATCCATGTCTGCGCACTGACCGTATATATGTACGGGCAGTATTGCTTTAGTCTTTTCTGTAATCCTTGCTTCTATCATGCTTGCGTCAATGCAATATGTTTTCTCATCGACATCGACAAATACCGGCGTTGCGCCGACCGCCGCAATAGACTCAGCCGTAGCGAAGAACGTAAACGAAACTGTAATCACTTCATCTCCATAACCGACTCCTAACGCTCGCAGAACAAGTACTAGAGCATCCGTACCATTCCCGCAGGATATACCGTATTTTCTATTGCAGAAGGCAGCAAACTCCTGCTCGAACAGCTTGACCTGCTCCCCACCGATATAAATACCGCTACGGAGCGTTTCAAGTATTGCCTGCTCATATAGTTCAGCATGCTGTTTATGCTGACGCTTCACATTCATGAGTTGGATCTTATCCATGTGTATCATCCCCTTTATAAGTTCCTAAATCTCTAATCTCTCTTCAATATATTGATAAGCCAATTGGGGGTACCAGTTCAGATATCGTTTGATGTTAGAAAAGCCCGACCATGTCAGTGCTTGCAAAATCAGTTAGCGGTAGCTTAACCGGCAATCCTGTCTTTTGACTCTTATATATCGCCAGCACAATTTCCAGTGCATTTCTGCCCGCCACAGCATCAACATACGGTTTCCGATCATTCTTGATCGCATCAATCACATCGGCGTATAGGCGTATGTGACCATTGCCATATACATTGCTCGTGACCTCCCGCAGGTTTTTGATCTTCGTGTCTGCTTCGCTCTCGTCCGCAAAGTCCCAGACGTCTATGTTGTTTGTCGCTGTACCTCCAACCTTTACCGTACCCTTCTCGCCGAAAATATACAGCGTTTCTTCAAGATTCTTAGGATAGACATTGACCGTACCTTCTATCGTAGCGATGGCGCCATTCTTGAACTTGAGCACTGCCATGCCAACATCCTCTGCCTGTAAGTAGTCATGGAACTGCTGGCGCGTCTGACCGTAGACCTCATCAACCTCATCACCGAGCATCCAACGCAAAAGGTCTATGCCGTGAATACACTGGTTCATGAGGCAGCCTCCGTCGTCCTCCCACGTCCCGCGCCACTTTGCTTGGTCGTAATAGTTGCGGTCGCGATTCCAGCGCACATGGATCGAGCCATGAGACAGCCGTCCGAACCGACCGGCGTCTATGGCTTTACGAAGCTCCAACACAGCCATGTTGAAGCGGTTCTGATGGCAGGCAGACACCTTCACCCCTTGTTCATCAGCCCGACGTATTATCTCCTCCGCGTCTGCCATGTTCATGGCAATGGGCTTTTCGATTATTGTGTGTATGCCGCGGTCTATGCAAGCAAGCGCTATCTCGGCATGAGACCCACTTTCGGTAGCGATTGCAGCAAGTTGGGGCTTCACCTCGTCCAACATTTGAACATAGTCCGTATACTGAGCGATGGAGATATCCCCTGCAAGACCGTGTTTATCCAGTAGGGCTTCCATTTTTTCCGGCAACACATCGCAAATGGCCACTAGTTCAAGACCATTATTGAGCATTGCTTTTATGTGGTTGGTTGCTATTCGACCGCAACCGATGAGTGCAAATGTCATACAAATCCTCCCAGTATGTATTCTTTTTTTTGCGAATAATGCTTATTACTTGATGCTGACTAGAAAAACATCTTATTTCTTGGCATATTTGATATGTGTGAAGCCATATTGTAATATATCGGCAATCCTTTTGCACGCATAACCATCGCCGTACGGATTGCTTAATTTACTCATTCGTTTATATTCATCAACGTCGTTTAGTAATAGTTTACAATTACGATAAATAACCGTTTCATCGGTACCAACGAGCTTAAGCGTACCGATTTTTACTCCTTCCGGTCTTTCTGTCGTGTTGCGCATAACTAGAACAGGCTTGCCAAGCGAAGGCGCTTCTTCTTGTATACCGCCGCTGTCTGTAACAACAAGATAACTCCTTGCCATAAAATTATGGAAGTCTAATACATCGAGAGGTTCTATAATGTGAATTCTGTCACAGTTGCTAAACTCCTCATTCGCAGCTTCGCGCACCATTGGATTCATATGAATAGGATAGATCGCTTTTACGTCAGGAAACTCATCAATAATGCGACGAATAGCACGGAACATATTATGCATAGGCACTCCAAGATTTTCTCGTCGATGCGCTGTTATTAATATAAGTCTACTATCAGAAGCCCATGAGAGCTCGGCATGAGAATAGTCCTGTTGAACCGTTGTTTTTAATGCATCTATAGCGGTATTCCCCGTAACATATATGGTTTGGGGGGATTTACCTTCTCTAATCAAATTATCACGAGCTGCATCCGTAGGCGCAAAATGATATTTAGCAATTATGCTAACAACCTGACGATTGAACTCTTCCGGATAAGGGGAACAGATATCGTATGTTCGCAGCCCTGCTTCTACATGCCCGACAGGAATTTTTTTATAGAAGCAGGCAAGTGCTGATGCAAAAGTTGTTGTAGTATCACCGTGAACAAGAACAATATCGGGGTTCACTTCTTCTAAAACTGATCCGATTCTTTCCAAAACACTTGCAGTAATATCGAACAGCGTTTGCTCAAATTTCATTATTGACAAATCATAATCAGGTACCACATGAAATGCATCCAAAACCATATCCAGCATCTGACGATGCTGTCCCGTCACGCAAACCGTTATTTCAAGGTCATTTCGACTTTTCAGTTCGTTGACAAGTGGACACATCTTTATGGCTTCGGGACGTGTACCAAATATAAGCATTATCTTGTTCATACTATAAACAACCTTTAACAGATTAATTATTGAAGGAGATAGACCCCACATGAAGACGCTAGATTATTGATGATACACCACATGCAAAAACTCAAACATACCATGTAAGATAGAATAGTTACCAAAGTTATGTTCGGCTTTCAATCCACTCGTTTTGATTTTTCTCATTTTCACCTCACTATTACTTATTAGGTTTATTTAACTTTCTTAAATATCGAATAGTTGACTCATAATAACTTTTCACCGGTAAATGAAATCTCCACACAAACATAGTGCCTGTGCTGACGGTGAAAATAGCCGCTTCAATAATGAGTGCATAAAGCGGTGCAAGCGATGCAGTAAATAATAATCTTACTACAATACATAGCACTACACCAGGTAAAGAAAGGAATACACACAAACCGTAGCGTCGAAATGGCAGTAAGTTTATCCACTTTATCCCAGTTGCCTTGCTGATAACATATAGATTACTCGGTATATCAAATAGATATATAACGAAAATGGTCGCAATCGCAGCGCCCACCGCCCCGAGTAACCAAACCGCTAGAATGCTGAGCAGTGCATTCAGACAAAGACCGATGATTGAGCGAATTAATATGAACTTGGATTTCCCTAAAGCTATCAACAACGGACCAAACACCACAGTGCGGATAGGTAAGTACAGTAAATAAACCTGGAATACCGGTATTGCCTCTGCATAAGCTTCTGTATAAAGTAGCCTAATAACTGGACTCGCAGTTACAAGGAAAAACATCATTGTCGGAAGCAGTATTAACGAGGTCTTTTCCGCAATTTTCCGAAACATTGCTACGGCTAAAGGGAAATCGCCATCTTTTGCAGCTTTTGTGATATCTACAAGCATAACGGTGCTAATTGCACCTGTAATTGTGTCAATCAACGGTAGCTCTCTAGCGCCTTGTGTAAAAACCGCATATGTCTCCGGTGAAAGCAAAACGGACACAATCCATTTATCTAGACTGCGATCCAATATGGAAGTCATATAAGCGAGCCCCAACGGAATTGAAATATACAACAATGATTTTATGCTAGACAGATTGAGTTTTGATGACTCTTCTTTTGGAAGGACATGATTAAGAATAACACTTGCTACCACAACAAACGCAATGCTGACAATAACACGAGAAACTATCATAGATTTACCAGTGCGGAACACCAGCATCGATACAATAACGACTGCTAAAGTTACAAATGTTTGTACTGTACTAAAAACCGCATTAAATCGAATACGATTCTCATATACAAATACACAGGTTATGACATTCATAGGTACCATAAACAGAGAATACGGAATGAGCCAATATAACAATTCTGCGATTTGGGAATTGCGGAAAGCATTAGCCAACAAATAATTACCGCCAAATATAATAAACAAGGCGAACAGAAGACTGGCGCCTAATGTTAATAGTATGCTTTCGCTTACTACCGCGCGCTTGCGGTGCTCATTATGCACCAGATGATAATAGATACCAGACGGAATCCCTAAAGTTAGGAAGGACGCGAACGTTGTGTAAACCAGAAAGGTTTGACTGTTGTTAGCTAATTCTATCTTAGTTAGCACACGAGCAGCAGCCATAGAAAGTAAAAGAGAAAGCAGCGTATTGACTGTGCTCCCAATCATCAAAGCTATCGCTCTGTTGGTTCTGGTTGTATGTATATCATCTGATTCTGATATTAATCGTTTTGTCAAACTTAAAAACTTACTTCGTCTCATTTTATTCTGAAATCTGCACAATTATCTTAATAGTACTCATAAATATTTTACAATCCGCGCAGGATTCCCCGCGACAATAACATTTGATGGCACATCTTTTGTAACCACTGCGGCTGCTGCAACAATCGAGTTTTCCCCTATAGAAACTCCTTTCAAAATAATCGCTCTCTCACCTATCCAGACATTATTATCAATGCGGATTGGCGCACTCTTAGCATTCTTTGATGTGGTCCACTCTGCACTACTATAACTATGATTGAAGAGCTCTAATCGCGCTTTAGGATCAGTCGGATGACTATTATTGTCTCGAATAATTACATTATTGGAGATGATTGCGAACTGACCAATTATTATGCTACTTGCTGATTCAATTCTGCTACCATAGCGAATGGTGCTATTCGATCCTATTGACACAAATGCATCGTGCTCAACATTTATGCTTCCATGTATTTCGCAATGATCCCCAATTCTGATACGCGATTTTTCATTTGACAGATTGCGACAATTAGAGGACGCAGCGCAACTAAAAGCATTTCCGACGCACGCATTACGTAGGAACATTCGTCTTTTATACCTAGATTTTGCATAGTTAAATATTGCAGAAAATATTAACATACCCTGACCCTCTTAATTACTTCGTTAATAGCTAAGCTAGGGACTACTGCCCAAAAGCAAATTTTGTCTGAGGCCTCCAAAAGCAACCTCGTTGACATAGCTGAAAAATAGTCAATAAAAGAACCCGCAGGCTCTTTTTCAAGTTCATCACAATCATAATCAGGTGGATAACAGACTCACTGGTGTCAGATAGACGCGTCATCACCCGATTCAGCCCATAGCGGCGCTTGGCTTCGCCGAACTTGCCTTCAATTGCGTTGCGTTCACATGCTTCCTGACGCTCGATGCGCTTCTGAGCCTCGTATAATCGTCGATCCTTTGGCGGTCTGCCAAGTTTAGGGCCATTCAGAGCTATACCGTGTTCGGCACAGTACTGAAGGTTCTTCCGTGTGCGATAGATCTTGTCGGCGAGCACGCGCTCCGGGTAGTACCCGTTTCGCGCCTTGTACCGCTCACAGCTCTCTTGAAGAGTCGTTGACTCATTGAAGGCTTCAAAGGATAGTTTTTCTATACGGGCATAGCCGTTCTCAAGACTGAGCGCAAGCTTCGCTCCAAACTCTACGTTGGCACTGAGCTTCCCGCGGACAATAGGACGAATGTGAGGCTGACTGACACTGACAATTCGATGCTCCACTGAGCGGCGACGATGCGTATACATCTCCTGCTGTTGGTCATAGACTTTCTGGAGAACGTCCACCACCTGTTGTTCTTTCTCTGTCAAAGGGGATGTCTCAGCCATCCGCTCAAGATGACCAAGGTTGCGGCGAAGATACTGCAGCTGGGAGCGATGGGTCTTACGGATCAATCGAAAACTCGGACGTTTATTGCGAACCAAGGTCAAGTAGTTCTTACGGGCTATCTGACGGTACGTGCGAGGCTTCTTACAACCGCCGCTGCGGGCGTGAAGCACATCAATCAGATGCTCACTCTTCTTGCGCGCATCATTCAATACACCGGCATCTGTCGGATAATGTATATCGGCCGGAGCACAGGTCGCATCTAAAATCAGCGTCCCGTGATTGGAGGGAGGATCATCATCCGATGAGGATAAATCGTCCTCTTTCGATTGACGCTGAATAATTGCTTCATTGATCTCCGCCATCGCTTCCGCAGGAAAACGACGCCGAAAGGCAACCATCTTGCTGGAATCAAAAGGCGGTTTATCCGTAAACTCCGGGAAACCAAGAAAATACTGACAGTGCGGGTTCTCGCGAATCATCGTCACCGTATCTTCATCCGATAGGTTCAGCTCCTGCTTGATCACAAGGGCTCCGAACGCTACACGGCTGCTCACCGCCACATTACCGTTCTCGCTGCCCTCGAAGTTCTTCGCATACTTCTCATCGATCAAATCCCAAGGCATCAGTTCACTCATTTGAACCCAGCGGTTATCCGGAAAGATGCGGGCACCGGTAAAGCCGGTTGGAAAGTCATAGAAAGCAATTTGTTTACGTCTTCGTCGATTCATTGTCGCTCCAAGTGCAAGGGTTTTTCTCAAATTCTTGCATTTTCTTTGCATCTATTATACTGGATATTGCCCCCTAATCGCCTGATCCCAAGCCTTTTAGCCCTGCGCAGTAGTCTCTAAGCTATGTGCTGGCATAAAAAACCACAGTATCCTTGTGCATTTAAGCTCGATTACAGATGTTTTGACCAAACAGCAAAAAAATAGATTACATATTCGCGATTTCTTCAAGATATCGTTCTAAATCGGCTACAACAATACTCCAATCAAATTGTTTTGCCACTTCCTGCAGTTCTTTGGCAAGCATACAGTATTTATCGTAATTCGTTAATACTTCATGTATCATCATTGCCATTTCTCTTGGATCGCTTTCATCTGCCAACAATAATTTGTTACCTTGATTGAATTGCCTGTATACGGGTGTATCAATTGCAACGATAGGTACTCCAGCCGCTAGAGCTTCTATCATTGAATGACTCAACCCACTACTGCCGCTTATTCCAATGTTGACCTTGCCTTTTTTCATATAAGCGATAGGATTGTTCTTATGACCTAAACATTTAATATTATTATCTATTCCTTTCTTCTCTGCATAATCGTATAGTGGCTGTTGATCTCCTTTTCCCACATAGTAAATCGTAAAATCAGATCCGTATAGTTCCTTATATGCAGCGCCTACATCAACAAGTTTATAAACGCCTTTACTTGGAATAAGCGTTGCGACAGAAACAATACTGTTCGTTCCAGAAGGTATCTCTACCGCTTCCAATTCTGATGTGCGATTGACTTGTTCATAATCGACTCCATTCTTCTGAATTCTGCAATCAATGGAATATTTTTCATCATAATTTTTTTTCGTATCCCATCCATTCGCAAGAATCATATCGCTCTTTTCAATTGAAATGCGTTCTTGTCGAATCAATGATTTTGAAAACAACGGAAATCTTATGAGGTTTAAGTCAAGATGGGTACCTCGCAATGATGTAATTACTCTAAGATGCGAAAAGCTGTCTTTCAACTGAGAAATATAATAAGTAATAAACACAGGATCGACACAGAAAGCAACTGTTAGTTCTTCAGTTTCTTGTAGTAGCTTTATCATTTTTCTTTTCATTGTATAACCATTAAACAATTTGTCAAAATATTTGAATTGACCACGCATAAGCTGCCTAGTAACAAGACAATCATAAAATCCTTTATAGGTAACAAAACGCACAGAATCAGGTATGTCTGGAAACTGGTTATCCATTTCACGATAATGCGGTGCAAGAACAATTATTTCATATTTCTTGTAAAGTCTCATAATTACATTGTACATCCAAGTCTCAACTCCACCCGCATAATATGGAAATGAGGACGGCGTTACAAAAATAATCCTCATCAAACTACTCCTTGTCCGTATTTCTTCATTTCCTGACTCTCTATGTTCAGTTCGAAAGCAATGATAAATGCCCAGGCACACCATAGCGTTTCATTTCTCATGCAAGAGCTAGAAGAAAATGCTCCAATTAAAAATGCAACTAAAAACGCCGCAAAAACCTTAGAAATATAAGAACCAGCCAAAGCATTCTTTATACACGTTTTTGTTAGGGAATAGTAGCGGTTAATATACAGAACAAATATAATAACCCCGTATGAGAACAATACTTCAAGCCACCATATATGCAGATCACCAGCTACTAAGTTCAAATTCAGACCTATATTGTAGGCAAGATTACCCGCTCCTGTTCCTAAACCGTAGGTTTTTAGGAAACTCTCCCAGCCAGCACTCAACAGATTTAATCGCATAGATTCCGAACCTCCACTTAAGCCAAAATGAAGATAGGATCGTACAAAGTCACTTAGCATACTGGTTATTGGCAGAAATAATAAGCTAAAACCAAGAAGATAAGCCAAACTAACTGCGATTATGAGTTTTCTGCCACTTAATTTTCTTGTCAAACATATGTAAATTAATACACCTACAAATAAAGCAATAATATTCGCTCTAGATTGCGTACGAATAATCTGATAAACGGAGGATATTAATCCTCCCAGATAAACAAATCGTCCGACGAGTGTTTTTGAGTAATATACGCATATTGTCAAAATAGCAATTCCGAACAACAAAACTGTCGCATAGTCATTCGGATTACCAAAAACAGAGATCGGTGGCGCTAATGGAACTCTAATGAAATTCGAGTATACTGCTGATGTGCTCAGTCTTATCCAATGATAATCCCGTGTGACCATTTCATAATACCCTATTGTGTTATGTACAAGAATTAAGATTCCGTATACTTTGCAGGCTTTTAAGAACATATTAAAGGTTACTAAATAATTGGTCATCAAAAATACACAGGCGAATGCTGAAAACAGGAAGTAAAGTTCATGTGCCCATAATGATAGGTTATTGCACCAAGCAACACTAATAAGCCCATAGAAGAGCCAAACAAAATGAAGAGCGCTATATTTGTTATTACCTATTTTCGCAATTTTCGGCAATATGAAGAATAGCGACGACAACATGAGTGTTGCACGAAATACTGACAATTGGAAGCCAGCTATTGTGACAGTAATAATTGATGCCGTAAACAGAGATGATGCAAACAATAAAATTATCACTCGTTCTCTCTTAGCATCCGCGCGATTTATGTGGCTTTTATCAATAGTTTGAACGATTTGCATTAATCTTCCAACAACCCCTCATTATTACTCTTACTTATGCTTATGCACAGTATAAAAATTCAGATACAATTAAACAGCTCTATTTCACGCTGTATTGTATTTGCTTCTCCACATTTCTTCGCAATAAAATCGCTGCATAGCTTTGATAGCTTAATATACTCATCCGGATTGGATAACAGATACAAGATTAGCCTCTTCATCTCTTCTACATTGCGACAATGCAATCTTTTATCAGACGGCAGATACTCTGGAATAGCCGTATTATACAGAGTCACCGGTATAAGTCCACTTGACATTGCTTCGCACATTGATACACCTTGGGCATCCTGCCGTGTTGGACAAATAAAAATACCGTTTTGATCATGATACTTCTTAACTTCATCTTGAGAGAGCAAATCATTTATTAAGGTTACCTGCTCAATATTGATAATAGGTCTTACGGTCTTGCGAAATAAAACACCCTTGCCGATTACAGTTATCCTCAGCTTCTGAAAAATATCCTCGTTTTTTAGTTCACTGATCAAGCGCACAGTAACGTCATTCGCATACTTGCCTGAGCTAAAAGAGCGCAACGATAAGAGTGTGAATGCATCATTAGCATGTTTGTTCTTATACGCAAACTGCTTACTATCTATTACATTAGGGATAATATGCCAAGCATGACTATTACTACATTTCCAGTTGTGGACAGCAATCTCCTTCATCCATTTTGACACAGCCACAAACTCAAAGTTATGAATGCTTTTTCTAAAAAAAACTCTCGCCGTATTTATTTGAATAACATTAGCCACTACATACTTAAAAAACCCAAGTGCCAGCTTAAGACTACTAAAAGTACCGCGAAATATTCTCTGATACCAATGTAATGCTTCATTACCATGAACAAATACTATGACCCTTTTACGTTCAGAAATCTTGTTCAGCGCACGCATCATAGGTGATGCAATGAAATGAATACAAATAGTATCCACATGTTTTGTATTAATAAAGTTCAATAGTTCTCTTGCCTGTCCAACAACAACACGCACCCCATCATACTGGTATTGATAAGGTTTTTTCTTGCTAGAAAGAACAAATACTTCAACTTCTAATCCACTCTCAATATACTTTTTTACTCTCGTATGCAAAAATCCCCTTATATAGGGCTCTGATGTAGTGCAATAGTTTGTGGTAAGTATTAATATCATTGACGTTCTCCTAAACCATTGATGCTAGATATCCTGACCATTTGGTCTGGACAGACTAGCAGTGAATAATCTTTCTAAGAATCGAATACTCGAATCAATTTCATCGTTCATAACACATCACTACAAACTTACATAACTAAATCACTCTGGTCAGTTCTTCATACAATTTCAGTAAAACTTTCTCTTGCGTTCCCCAGTTAAACTCCCGCTCAACCGCTTTGCGTCCGTTTTGCCCCATCTGTCGTGCCTCGTCCGGATAATCCTGAAGATACCTAACAGCATCTGCAATATCCTGTACATTAGTGGGATCAACGCATATCCCACACCGGTATTCATTGATAACGCGTCTTGCATATGGAAAATCCGATACAATAACCGGCAAGCCTTGCATCATATACTCATATACTTTTGTATGCAAAGTGTCCATAACTCGATACTCACCTGTAGGCAACATAGTTGACATTCCGGCAATGCATGTACTATATATATTGAATAATTCGTATTGAGGCAATACACCTAAATACTCGGCAGATTGCCATTCTGGCATCTGCATAACTTCCTGCTGATACTTTTCAGATGAAAACCTCCCCGCAAGCGTTAACGTGACACCGCTGCAATGTGCAGCCTGTAGCAAGTTGCTTAAACCACGCCCCTTCGACAACGCACCTGCGTAACAGATTTTCTGCCCATGCGGATTGTATTCATTAGCCTCTTTGAGCACTGGGTAATTGGGCAAAATAATATGTTTGGCAACTCTTCCCTCAAAAATATCTTTCCCTTCAAAAGTGCAAGGGATTAATGCAATATCGACATACTTCAGCGCCCATGTTTCAAGGCGCTGATAAATTCTGCTTGCAAATTTCGCCACGAACCGTGGTAGATATTCTTTTACTGATATCTGCAACGTGTAGTTCTCGTGGCTGTCAAAGATCACCTTTTTCCCTTTGTTCTTCAATAGACGAACGAATCTCAGTAACTCCGGGTCATGTAATTGATAGATATCTGCATCAACCGTAATCGCAGCATGAAGAACTTCCTTGTCTGTTTTAAAAAGCCTTTCAATCCTATTCGCTGGCACATCTATTCCCCAAAAATGGATACCATCTTTTTCTTCTGTTTTTCCTAGCGCAATAATGTGTACTTCCATTCCATATTCCACAGCACTTTTACTCTCCTTCAACAGGCGTGGAATATTATTTTGAGTCGTTATTGTTAAGTGGCATATCTTGACTGACATTGTCTAACCTAAATATTTTCTGAACTTTCGAGCGATTGGTGCCAAAGAGTTCAACAAAGAAACTGGGTAATCCGTGTGTCTGTGTTTCGGTCGGTCTAGCACTTCCGCAAACTCATTATCCGTCATATCTATAAAAGTTGCGAGTGTGTGGAAGTCCTCCTCCCGCATTAAATCACTCGTATAAGTCGGTTCCGTTAATCGCAGAAGTGCCTCATCTCTTGTCATTTGATTTGTTACAATTAGGCTTGAAAAATGTGATTTTCGTTTGTCAAAATCAAAATGAGTAGGAAGATAATAGCATTGTAAGAATCGCGTCAATACCGACTCGTAGTGTTTACCGCCACAATATAAATAACCACAGAATTCATGTAAATCCGTCAACGCAGTGTCCATGCGGTAATCAATATAGTTGAGCGGGCATACTGTCTTAACCCTTTGAAAATAGCGGGTACCGATATATCTTTCAATGAGCGACATAAACCGTATTTCTGTTGGTTTGATGCGCCCAAATCGCTTTTGAATTCCCAAAACATGCTTTTTATCACACGCATTAATTGGTTCATCTCCGCGTTGCAAGATGCTTTCCATTGAGAAGTTTCGCCCAGACAAGCTGTATTTTTGTTTGTATTGTTTTGCAATGTCTTGTAGTGCCTTGAAGAGAATGTTATCCTGCGCCATAGCCAAATTGGGTACGCCTGCCAGAAAGAAGGATCTTGTAATATCCCTGTACTGATCCATATTCGGTCGAATAATAAGCAGTTCGGCATTTGCACTCTTGCAGAGTGCGTATATATTTTGAACAGCAATTTCTGTATTAAGTCCATCATCTATGTGTACACATAGCATTCTTAATCCATATTGAATACCAAGATAAACCACATAGGAACTATCCAACCCGCCAGAGACGCCTACCATGCAGTCATACGCCTCTCCTTTTCCGTCCTGCTTGATTCTTTGCATCAAAGCATCGAGTCGACGCTTTCCTTCCTCATTTGGGAAATACTCAGATGTCATTCGTGTAAACGCATCCGTGCAATAATTACACCTTCCCATTGTGTCGAATTGAATCCCAGAATCCGTGGTATCCATCACGCACCGAGAACATACTTTATTATCTTTCATTGATTCCTAACAATCTCTTTCTAAATAACATATAACTACACCTTAGAATCTATATGTTTTTTATCACGGTTATCAGCTTTTCCGTAAGCACGCGAAAATCATACTGTTTCGCTGTCATTTTGGCATTTTCACACATAACTAAATACTCTGACTGCGGCATGTTGGCTACTTTAAGTATGGCATCGGCATATTCTTTTGCGCTATGGAATTCTCTCATAATACCGCATCCATTACTTTCAATATAGTCATACTTTGGTGCAATATTACCCACTATTGGCTTACCTGCAGCTAGATATTCAAAAGACTTATTCATACTTGCACCGTATCGGAGGATGGGTGTGCTTCCATATTGCATTAGGTTGAGCGACGCCCTTGATGTAATATATGGTATATATTTTTTATCAACGTGTCCTTTGAAAATAATGTTATTAAGCTTCCGTTTTTTACATTCCAACTCCAGTTTTGCTCGTTCATTCCCGTCGCCATATATTAGGAATCGAATGTTGTTATTCTCTAAGTCGCTCAGATATGTGGCAACATCAACAATCGTTTCAACTTGGTTTACCAGCCTAATGCTCCCAGTATATATCACTTTAAACGTATTTGGATCGTCTAAGTCTATGTCGGAAAGTACATGGTTTTTCTGATTATAATCAAATAGCTCAAGATCTACACCATTATTGATATGATAAACCTTAGTCAAGTCTATTGACCCGCCGTGCTCCTTGTCCCAACCCTTTTCAACTATATAATCCTTGCCACCTTCCATAGTAAAAATGATGGCGTCAGCTTTAGTATATATCCATTTTTCCAATTTATATAGTAATCTAATTATCAAGCTTGATCGTGATTTTATACCATAGGTCACAATTGATTCTGGCCATAGGTCTCTTATCTCTACAATTGACTTGCATCTATGCTTTTTTGCAAGCTTTATTGCAGCAACACACGCCAGAGGATGTACAGAAGACCCGATAATTACCTGCGGCTTATCAAACTGCCTTGTCACAGCAAATAATCTCAAAAAGTATTGGAGCATCGCAAGGATTCGCATAAACTTACTGCCGTCATAAACACAAGTCTTTACGAGTACAAAACTAAAGCCTTCGTATTGAGAAGTTTGATATAATGCTTTGCTCTTTACTAACTGCATTTCGGTATTATGCGGGTTACTTCCAGCAAATACAACAGGGTCGTATCCAGCACGTTTTAGATATTTACTAAAGAAATAATGTCTTCCGAATTGCCCAGACTCTGGCAGTGTAGCATGCTGATTAAATATCTGAATTACCCTACCGTTCGCTCCTTCTGTCTGCTTTTTGTTCTCATCTAGACTGGTACAGAGCTTGTTTCCTTTATACCCACTCATCCCCATCCAGTATCTCCAATCAAAAACAATCAATATTTGTCAATGTGCTTTTTTGCACCATAATACCATAAGGAGGAAATTTCCACAGTGTCAACCGTCATGTGAAAAACGCATTGAAGCACCATTGACCAAATTGAGTCGTCCAATAGAGTATAGGCAAAATCTTGGAATTACTGTCTAGAAATTAGCAAACCTATTGTCCGCACACCCACACCCGCTTGTCAAAAAAGCATGTTTTTAATTCTACCCCAACCCACACCCTCACATCTTTACAATTTTGACTTCATTATATTTCATCATGTAAATGCCGTCCTCATAATCTCCAATATTCTTAACAGTTCTATTTCCATTTAAGTTTTCTAAAATCAATTTCATATGATCGCAACCAGATTCATATGCATGTGGATACCCACCTCCAAATCGAGGATTAACTTCACTGATATAATACTGCCCATCAACAGAAAAAATATCAATATCGATTTGCCCTCGGTATCCCGCTTCCAAAACAAAAGATTCAATTAGTTCAAATAGTACTGGATCCTTAAAGCTAACAGCTTTGTCAGTTTCTCCTGCTCGCATTTTAATTTTTTTCTTAGTAAAAATGGAAACCACTTCTCCAGAAAGCATATCTATGTAGACATCTGCACCAATTTCTTGTCCATTTAAAAATTCCTGAATCATAAGATCATCCTCATGAGCAAATAGTAGATCCACGGTATCTCTATCATTTGCCATGTAAATACTAATAGATGCTGAGCCTCTGTACGGTTTTACAAATACGGGGTATGCAATCTCGCCTGTTTCTATAGCCCTATAAAACTCATTCTTATCCATCCACGAACGTGCACAATTATAACCGTGACTTGCAAGCCAATGATACATTTGCATTTTATCCAAAGACATCTCGCATAATTCACAGGAGCTTCCAATAACCTTTACTCCTATTTCTTCGAATCTTTTTTCATTTTCCGCAAAAACTCCTATTTCTGGATCAATTAGAGATAGTACTCCCGATATATTTTCCATTCTGCAAATCGAAAAAATTCGTTCAGTATACGCTGGATCGTTAATATTTGGAACGATATAATGCCTGTCAGCATCATATAAGGCAGGCGCCAATTTACTCATGTCAGTGGCAATAACATATCCTTGCCCTCTAAAAGCGTTCTTAAAATACTGGACAATTTTGTTGCGAGTTCCAACACTTGACAAGAGAATATTTCTCATCGTCTTGCCTCCAGATCATCGAAAAAATTCGGTAGACCGCCTGTATTAATAAACAATACATTGCTATCTCGAATAGAATGCTCTCGTAAATATTGTTCCATCCCCCAAAATGCCTTACCAGTATAAGTTATGTTTAGAGCTATCCCATATCTGCGAAATACTCTGACAATCAACTCATCTATCTCTGCATTGCCAACACCATATTTCCCTAATGTGTAATCGTCAATAAATTTCACATGTGAGTGAAAATCTTCATTGATGCCTTTTTGTTCCATATATTCATAAACACTTAGATGGATTACATTAGCACCGTGGGGGTTTTTCCTAGCGACACTAATTCCAACGATATCAACATCGCTACCATGCAAAATCTTCCCACAAATGAGACCCGCTTGCGTCGTTCCTGTCCCTGAAGCGAGAAAAATATAATTGAAGGTTGAGCCAGCCATGGTTTCATATTCAAAAATCTCGTCGTAGCACAACACATAGGCATGTGTTCCGAGATTGCCGTGACCACCGCCTTCTATAAAATAGGGTCTAAAACCCTTCGATCTCAAACCTTTCAGTGTCTCTTGAATCACACTAGGAACATCTTTTACAGCACAAATGCGAATCTCTGCACCTAGGATTCTTACCAATGAGCGATTAAAGGTAGCTTTATTATCTTCAATTGGAGAAATGATCATGCAGGGCATTTTTCTTATCGCACAAGCATTGGCTACAACTCGACAGTGATTCGATGAGCTACTACCATAGGTAACAACGTAATCTACATCTAATTTATCGATTTCGTCAAAAATCAATCTTGCCTTTCTTGCCTTGTTACCACCAAATGAAAACGGTAAAAGATCTTCTCTTTTCACATAAAGGCAATTACCGAAATAGTCATTGTCAATGAGATCAATTAAAGTCACTATTACTATCCTTGTAGAACTCTTGCTTAAGAATCGACATTACATACCGATTCGAAAACCGACCATCAAGGACTGCATCTTGATGTAGCAATCCCTCAACCCGAAAACCTGCCTTAGTGCAAAGAACTAGCGAACTTCTGTTTTCGCATTCAATAAACGAATAGACTTTGTTCAATCCAAATTTCGTAAACGCGACATCAAGCATTATCCTCTACCTCGATACTTATGATTACCTACCATAATATGAAACTCTGCCTTGGAAAATCTTGTATTGATGTCCAGTAACCCGATCAAGCCGACCGGTTCATTATCAATTTCAATTACTCCATCGAACCTGTTGGAATTACCTCTGTTACGTTCAAACCACTCTAACGTTGAGTCATATTCAAGAGGAAGATCATAATGCAAATATTGATTGTTCTTTGGATCATTTATCCAACGCAATTTGAGAGGAATATCCTCTTTCATAAATTCTCTAATTGAAACATGCATACAATAGAATCATCCTTTCTTCAGGATCTCTCGACATCTAGCCTTTTACCAATATGTTGACGTCCAACGAGTACGTCTTTTCTCATGATTACTTGACGAATTGTTCGAATCAAAATTATGAGATCAAGTGCAAAACTCATTCCCTCGACGTAGGTAATGTCAAACGCAAATTTTTCCTCCCATGTTACTGCATTTCGACCATTAACTTGGGCATAACCGGTAATCCCTGGTTTGACTGAATGCCGTTTACGTTCAATCTCCGTATAGTACGGCAAGTACTCTAATAGAAGTGGACGAGGTCCTACTAAACTCATATCACCTTTGAGCACATTCCACAGTTGGGGTAACTCATCCATACTTGTAGAGCGTAATGTTCTTCCAAATCTAGTCAACCTATCGTCGTCAGGGAGTAATTTCCCTTCAGGGTCCCTACTATTAGTCATACTACGAAATTTATACAATCGAAAAGGTTTTTCGTTTAAGCCTGACCGTACTTGAGTAAACAAAACGGGAGCTCCAAGTTTTATCCTAATGAGAAATGCTAAAACTAGAAGCAAAGGTGAGAGAAAAATTAATCCAAAAAATGCGCATAACTTATCAAGCAGGGGCTTAAAAAAAATTATATACAAAGCTACAGACACTCCTTAAAACAATAAACGATTTTTGTATGATCTTCTTCACCCATATTAATATCACTCGGCAAACACAATCCACTCCTAAACAGCTCCTCTCCCATACTCCCATCAGATTGAACCGTAATAAAATCGCAATGCTGATAGAATGGCTGCATATGTATAGGTTTCCAAATAGGTCTTGCGTGGATTCTCTCTTCATTAAGCTTTGCCAAGATTTCAGCGGATTTGCTCGGGTCATCAAAAGTAAGACAACTAAGCCAGTAATTTGGATAGACACCTTTCGGCACGGGCATCATTTTAGCCCTACCCGTTATTTCAAGGTGCTTCTTGTAATAATCAAAGATTGTTTTCTTTGCTTCGATATGTCGATCTAGAACCTTCAGCTGACCGCGTCCAATACCTGCCACTACATTCGACATGCGGTAGTTATACCCTAACTCTTCATGCTGATACCAGGGTGCA
>Ga0255340_1002279_pt1 | contig 22759 bp, 17 predicted proteins | sample wastewater_treat_7_FD_192417 | JGI IMG/M metagenome (GOLD analysis project Ga0255340, IMG submission 192417) | Wastewater microbial communities from Lulu Island WWTP, Vancouver, Canada - plant10 | ecosystem: Engineered > WWTP > Wastewater > Unclassified | place: Canada: Vancouver, British... | reverse complement strand
CTACCTCGCGCTCGGCTTCATCGGGCCCGGGGACTACACCTGCCCGACGCCCGACGGCGGCCCGAAGACCAGGGAGGGGGCGCTCCGCCGGCTCGCGCGGGTCGTCTGCGCGGACCTTGCCGAGATCGGCGAGGCGGAGGCGCTCTCGATCGCCGGTCAGATCCGGGCCGCGCAGACCGGCGAGGTCGCGGGAGCGGTTGCCGCCGCGGTGGCGGGTGCCACGGCCCGGGAGATCGTCGTGGCGGGGATCGGTTCCCGGGTCTTCGCGGAGGTCGTCGGCGGAACCGCGCTTCCTCCGTCGATCGCGGACGCCCTGCCGGCCCATGCGGTGCGTGCGCTCGCGCTCGGGAACGGGGCGTGAACCGCTGGGCCCTCTCACTCGGGCTGCTCGCGGCCTCGCTCGCGATCAGCACGGTCCTCTTCCTGCTTGGGTTTCCCTTCTTCTTCGTGATACTCTTCCTTCCCTTGCTCCCGCTGCTTGGCCGCCGCGGCGAGGTGTGATCTCGCCCGGTGTGCCGGTGGGATCGGGAGCTGGATGAGGGAGACCGGGACGTGGATGCCGAAGAGGTTCATGGTCGTGATCGGCGGAAGCGGGAGGCGCGCGTACTCCCGGACCGTGGCACGGTCGAGGACGATGCCGAGGCGCTCGAGCGTCCGCGCCGCCCGCCCGGGGGGCATCTGCTCGGCCAGGACGGCGGCGAGTTCGACGATCGGCGCGCCGTGCCGCGTCCCCGGGTAGAACGGGGAGTCGGCGTAGCAGAGCCGGCCGCATCCGTTGCACCGGAACCTTTTCACGCGGACACGGACGTCGCGGACGGTTGCCCCGTTCGTGATGATCGCGAACCGCTTTCGCCGGTAGTCGTGGGGTCGCAGGGGCCCGCCGCAGTGCGGGCAGCGGCCGAGCTCCTCGAAGGTCGCCCCGTCGACGGCGGCGATCCCCTTCCTGACCAGGTCGGCCATCATCGGGGCAATCGGGACCGGGCGAGTCATGGAAACCTGCGCTCTTGAGCGTGAACCGGCCCGGGTATATAAGGTTCGCCCCAAAAGCGCTAGAGAGCCCCGAAGATAATCCACCGATAATCACCAATATTGCCCTGTAAAATCAGTATAGTTAAATACGTTAACTTCCAGACGATCTGTTGTCCGAGGACTCTCTATGGAGATGAAATACGTACCCACAACGTGCCCGTATTGCGGCACGGGATGCGGGTTCAACCTGGTCGTCAAAGACGGCAAGGTCGTCGGGGTCTCGCCCTGGCAACGGAACCCGGTCAACGAGGGCAAGCTCTGCCCCAAGGGCAACTATGCCTGGGAGTTCGTCAACGCCGAGGACCGGCTGACGACTCCGCTGATCAAGAAGGACGGAAAGTTCGTCGAGGCCTCGTGGGACGAGGCGCTTGACCTGGTGGCTTCGAAGCTGAAGCAGTACCAGGGCGAGCAGAGCGCGGCCCTCTCGTCGGCCCGTGTCTCGAACGAAGAGAACTACCTGATGCAGAAGTTCGCGCGCGTGGCCATGAAGACGCCGAACATCGACCACTGCGCCCGCCTCTGCCACGCCTCGACCGTCGTCGGCCTCGCCGGCGCCTTCGGCTCCGGTGCGATGACCCAGTCGATCAAGGACGTCGCCGACGCGGATGTTCTCTTCATCATCGGGACCAACACACTCGAGCAGCACCCCCTGATCGGCCGGCGGATCATGCAGGCCAAGAAGCGGGGCGCGAAGATCATCGCGGCCGACCCGCGGCACACGCCGACGGCGAAGCTCGCCGACATCTACATGCCCTTCTACTCGGGCACGGACGTCGCGCTGCTCAACTCCTTCATGCAGTACATCATCGCAAACGACCTGCAGGACAAGGAGTTCGTCGAGAAGCGGACCAAGGACTTCGACAAGCTCAAGGAGGTTGTCATGAAGCCCGAGTATTCCTTCGAGAACGTCTCGAAGATCACGGGCGTCCCGGCCGAGACGATCAAGGAGGCGGCCGACCTCTACGCGCACGCGAAGGCCGCGAACGTTCTCTACTCGATGGGCATCACCCAGCACACGACCGGCGTCGACAACGTCAAGTCGGTCGCGAACCTCCAGATGCTGACCGGCAACCTCGGGCGGCCCGGCACGGGCGTCTGCGCCCTGCGTGGCCAGAACAACGTCCAGGGTGCCTGCGACATGGGCGCGCTCGCGAACGTCTACTCCGGCTACCAGTCGGTCATCGTCCCCGAGATGCGCAAGAAGATGCAGGACATGTGGGGGATCGAGGACATTGCCGAGGGCAAGGTCGGCCTCACGGTCACCAAGCTGATCAACAAGCTCGCCGACGAGCCCGGCGAGGTCAAGGCGCTCTACATCATGGGCGAGAACCCTATGGTCTCCGACCCCGACCTCCACCACGTGGAGAAGGGCCTGAAGAGCCTCGAGTTCCTGGTCGTCCAGGACATCTTCATGACCGAGACGTCGGCGCTCGCTGACGTCGTGCTCCCCGCCGCCTGCTACGCCGAGAAGGACGGGACCCAGACCAGCACCGAGCGGCGCGTCCAGCTCTGGCGCAAGGCGCAGGAGCCGCCGGGCCAGGCCAAGGCCGACTGGGAGATCATCACCATGCTCGGCCAGAAGATGGGCTACGAGAAGCAGTTCCCGTACACCTCGGCCGAGGAGATCTTCAACGAGGTCGCCAAGGTCACCCCGTCGTATGGCGGCATGTCCTACGAGCGGCTCGGCACCGAGGGGCTCTGCTGGCCCTGCCCGACGCCCGAGCACCCCGGCACGCCGATCCTGCACAAGGAGAAGTTCGCCCACCCCGACGGCCTCGGCATCTTCACGCCGATCGAGTGGAAGCCGCCGGCGGAGGTTCCCGACGCGGAGTACCCGCTGATCCTGACCACGGGCCGGTGCATCTGGCAGTGGCACACGGGCACCATGACCCGCCGCTCGGAGAACCTCGAGCGCGAAGAGCCTACGGGCTGGATCGAGATCAACCCCGAGGACGCGAAGGCGCTCGGCATCAAGGACAAGGAGATGGTCCGGGCCAAGACCCGCCGCGGCGAGGTCGAGGTGGGAGCCCGCGTGACCGACGAGATCCGGAAGGGTGTGGTCTTCATGCCGTTCCACTACATCGAGTGCGCGGCCAACTACCTGACGAACAACGCGCTCGACCCGACCGCCGCCATCCCCGAGTTCAAGGCGTGTGCTGTGAAGGTTGAGAAGATCGCGGAGGCCTGCTGATGGCAGCGAAGGGAGAGATGGTCTACGCCTGGACGACAGACGCGGACCTCCAGGGCAAGGCCGAGTGCGGAGGCGCCGTGACGGCCCTCCTCAAGTACGCGCTCGAGAGCAAGGCCGTCGACGCGGTGTTCGCGGTCCGGAAAGGCCAGGACATCTACGACGCCCAGCCGGTCCTGATCACGGACCCGAAGGACCTGGACGAGACCGCCGGCTCGCTCCACTGCGGTACGCTGCTTCTGCCGAAGCTGATGAAGAAGTACCTCGAGGGGGCCAAGGACATGAAGGTCGCGGTCACGGTCAAGGGCTGCGACATGATGGCCATGTACGAGCTGGCCAAGCGCGGCCAGATCAACCTCGACAACGTCGTCATGATCGGCGTCAACTGCGGCGGCTCGGTCAGCCCCGTGGTCGCCCGCGAGATGATCCGCGAGAAGTTCGGGGTCGACCCCGACGACGTGGTCAAGGAGGAGATCGACAAGGGCCAGTTCATCATCCAGACCAGGGACGGCGAGCACAAGGGCATCTCGATCGACGAGCTCGAGGAGGAGGGCTACGGCCGCCGCTCGAACTGCCGCCGCTGCAAGCTGAAGATCCCCCGCCAGGCGGATCTCGCGGCCGGCAACTGGGGCGTCATCGGCGACAAGGCCGGCAAGGCGACCTTCGTCGAGGTCTGCAGCCAGAAGGGTGCGGACCTGCTCACCAAGGCCGCCGAAGCCGGCGTCATCGCCACCGAGCCCGCGAACCCCAAGGGGATCGAGATCCGTGGCAAGATCGAGGGCGCGATGTACAAGCTCGGTGACAAGTGGCGCGCCAAGGACTTCGAGGCGCTCGGCGAGGGCGACGAGCGGCTCAAGAAGATCCTCGCCGAGACGAGCCGCTGCATCAAGTGCTACTCCTGCGTTGAGAACTGCCCGATCTGCTACTGCGTCGACTGCTCGACCAAGAACCCGGCACTGGTCAAGCCCGGCCAGATCCCGCCCGGCTTCATGTTCCACCTGATCCGCTTCTCCCACGTCGCGGACTCCTGCGTGAACTGCGGCCAGTGCGAGGAGCTCTGCCCGGCGGAGATCCCGAACGCGCTCTTCATGCACGCCCAGCAGTGCGAGCTCGAGAAGCTCTTCGGCCACAAGCCCGGTGTCGACATGGAGCTGCCGGTGCTCGCGCTCGTCGAGGAGAAGACCGAGAGGAAGCGCCTCTCGAACACGGGCGACGACCAGATCTACGAGAACGTCTTCAACCCGCCTCCCGAAGAGGCCTGAAGACCAACCCTTTTTTTACCCTGCCTTCTCAGCGAGCAGGACCCGATCCCCGGGAATGCGCAGCTCCACGCGCAGGGGGGCCGGCGTGACCGAGAACTCGATACCGTCGAGCGCGAGCAGCTCGCGGACGCCCGCGAGCCCGGAGTCGAGCCCGCGGCAGAAGGCACGGTCGGGATGTACGCTGCGGTCGTTGTGGGGCGCATCGTCCTCGTAGACGATGCGGAAGGGGTCCGAGTTGTGCGCTTCGACCCGGATCGCGGAAGGCCGCGGGATGGTCGCGGCGGAGTAGAGGAATAGGCGTTCGAAGAGGTGATCGAAGACGCTGAAGACGATGGGGTCCGCCATGACCGTACCACGGGGGATCGCGATCTCGTGGTCGATACCGCCGAGATCGGCCGCATCGGCCGCCGTGCGGATCAGGGAGCCGAGCTCGCGGCCCTCGGGCGGTCGCAGGCCGAACTCCTCGAGCTCGCGCGTGAACTCGATGAGGCGCTCGATCTCGCCGGCGGCGCTGGCGGCCCTATCGAGCCCGACGACCGTGATGGGGTCCTCGACGGCATCGCGCGCGAGCCCGATGTACCCGAGCACGATGGTCAGCTCGTTCTTGATGTCGTGGCGCGTGATCCGCTGGAGGCGCATGACGGTCGCGTTGCTGGTGCTCCGGCCGTCGCCGTTCGGCGGCGGCATCTCGAGCACGACCTCGATCGCGCCGAGGACGGCGCCCTCGTCCACGATCGGGGCGGCCCGGACAGAGAGGAGGCGGCGCTCGCCAGAGAGCTCGACCGCGCAGCGGGCCGAGAGCCCGTCACCGCTGGGTTCGATCGCCGAGAGGTGGCCCGGGGTCTCGAGGGACCGGTCGAGCACGATGTCGGCGAGCAGGCGGCCCGTCGACCCGAGGAAGGGGAAGGCATGGGCGCCGCCGCCCTTTCCGATCAGTGCCCTGGCGGATACCCCGGTCAGGCGCGCGAGCGCCGGATTCCAGGCAACTATCGTACCCTCGGTAGAGAGGGCGTAGGCCGGCAGCGGCAGATGCTCAAGGGTCGAGACGACACCGCGTATCACCCCATCCCCGGACGACATGATTCGGATAAATAGATTGCCCTTGTCCTTAACAAACTTTCGGTCTCGATCCGGGCAGGGCGGCCCGGGTCTCAGGACCGACCGGCACATTCTAGACCGGTCGCCCCCCACCGTACCAGGCGTGAAAGGGAGGCGGGATGCTGGCGCCATACGGCTTGGTCGCGATGGCCTGCAGCTCTACGAGCAGGGCGGATACGGCCGCCCCGCGGGCGGGGGGCTCGTGCTGGTCCCGGTCGAGGCCCTCTACCTCGTCCACCGCCGGCGGCTCGAGCTGCCCGGCGAGAGCTTCGAGAGCCTCCTCGCCGAGTTCACGACGGACCCCCTCTTCCTGCGGACATACCTGGTCTACCGCGACCTTCGGGAGCGAGGGTACGTGGTCCAGACGGGGCCGCACGACTTCCGGGTCTTCCGTCGCGGCGAGAGGCCGGGCTCGGGACGCTCGCAGTACATGGTCCGGGTCCTCTCGGAGCGGGACCCGATCGCGTTCGACCGCCTCATCGCGGAAGCGACGTCGACGGCGCAGATGCGCAAGTCCCATCTCCTCGCCGTGGTCGACGACGAGGACGAGCTGACCTACTACGAGGTCAAGCTACCCGCTCTCGCGGAGCGGGAGACGACCGTGCCCGGGCGGGCCGCGGTGGCACGGCGGTACGGCTGGGCCGCGATCGCGGAGGGTGAGGAGGCAGGCGTACTCGAGGCGGCCGGGTACGGCACCCGCCTCGATCCCAGTCGGCTCAAGCTCGCGCCCGTCGAGGCCCTGTACCTCGCCGCGGGAGGCCTGCTCACGTTCGAGGGAGCGGAGGCGCTGGCAGGCTACGACGCGCTGGTCGCGCGGATCGACGCCGAGGCCGCGGAGAAGGGCGCGGTCTACGCCCATCTGCGAGACCGGGGATACGTCCCGCGGACCGGGTACAAGTTCGGCCACCACTACCGGGTCTACGGCGCGGCGAAGACCCACTCGGAGATGCTGGTCCACGCGCTCCCCGGCGGCGCCGCCCTTCCGATGTCGGTCATCTCCCGCTCGGTCCGGCTCGCCCACTCGGTAAAAAAGAAGATGCTCTTTGGCTGCGTACATACTGAAGGCATCTTCTTCGTAGAATTTGCCCGCATCAAGCTGTGAGCTGACCCCATGCCGGACGCCTTCAACCCCTGGTCGAGCAGCCAGGCCATCGATACGAGACGCCTCTTCGAAGACTTCGGGATCGAGCCTATCGGTCCTCTTCTCGACCTCCTCCCCGAGGTTCCGGCGTTCATGCGGCGCGGCATCATCGTGGGCCAGCGGGACTACCGGCCGATCGCGGAGGCCATCCGCGACCGCCGGCCGTTCCACGTGCTGACCGGGTTCATGCCGTCGGGCCACCCGCACCTCGGGCACCTGCTTGTCATGCGTGAGGTCGTCTGGCACGTCCGCCAGGGGGGTCACGGTATGATCGCAATCGCGGACCGCGAGGCGCACGCGGTGCGGGGGCTCTCGTGGGAGGACTGCGACCGGTACGGACGCGAGTACCTGGCCGCGCTCTACGCCCTGGGATACGAGGGAGAGGCGTACTTCCAGTCCGGGAACAATTCGCTCAAGGACCTGGCCTTCGAGGCCGCGACACGGATCAACTTCTCGGAGCTCACGGCCATCTACGGGTTCGAGCCCGAGACCACGCTCGCCCACGCGATGAGCGTGGTCACCCAGGTCGCGGACATCCTCTATCCGCAGGCGGCGGGGGAGCCGGCCCCGACGATCGTGCCGGTGGGCCTCGACCAGGACCCGCACATTCGCCTGACCAGGGACGTCGCGAGCGATCTCCGGTTCTTCTATGTCGAGGACCGCGGAGACCACGTCTCCGTCCGCGCGAAGAACGCCCCGGCGGGGGCGCTCGAGGCCGTCGCGGCGGCATTCCCCGGTTCGAAGCGGTACGAAGGGCATGTAGATGTCCGCGGCGCGGCGCACGGCGACGTGGCCGAGCGAGTCCGGCAGCTCGAGCGAGAGTTCGGCGGTTTCGGCTTCTTTCCCCCGTCGGCGACCTATCACAGCTTCATGCCGGGGCTCCAGGGCGGCAAGATGTCGTCGTCGGTCCCCGACTCCCTCTTCGGGTTCGCCGAGCCGTCGGCGGCCGTCAGGAAGAAGGTGATGGGAGCCCTGACCGGCGGGAGGACGACGCTCGAGGAGCAGCGGCGTCTCGGTGGCGAGCCCGATCGGTGCACGCTCTACGAACTGAACCGGTTCCACCTCTGCGACGACGATGCCGAGCTCGCCGAGCTGTACCGGCGATGCGCGGCCGGCGAAGTGACCTGTGGGGCGTGCAAGCGGGAGACGGCCGACCGCGTGGAGGCGTTCCTCGTGGATTTCCGCGAACGGATGGACGAGGTCGCCCACCTGGCCGCGGAGATATGAGATCTATGACACGGAGCACACTCTCCCTGAATGAACGACGCCTGCTCGCCGTCCTCGCGCAGCATGGCGTGGCCGATGCCGCAGAACTCGGCGCCGAGCTGGGAGCGGCGCCCGACGCGGTGGTCCAGTACGCGAACCTGCTCGCCCAGAACGGCGGACTGGCTGAAGTCGAACGCGTGGTCGAGACGTCCTGGGACCTCACGGACGAGGGGCGGCGGTACGCGGACGCCGGCCTGCCCGAGCGCCAGCTCCTCGCCGAGATCGGCGACGGGGTACCGATGGCCGCGCTGAAGGCGCACCCCCTCGCCTCGATCGGAATCGGCTGGCTCCGGCGCAAGGGCTGGGTCCGGATCCACGACGGCGTGGTGGAACCGGCCGGCCAGGCCACCGAGGGCGAGGACGAGCGTGCGCTTCGAGAGGTGCCGCTCGCCGACGGGCCAGGGCTCCGGGCGCTTCTCAAGCGCGGCCTCGCTGCCGAGCACGAGACGGTCGGATACCGGGTCGCGATCACCGAAGCTGGCCGCGAGGCCGCCGCGTCCGGGCTCGATCTCCGCGAGGAGGTCGGGCAGATCACTCACGAGATGCTGCTTACGGGCGCCTGGCGCGATGCGGCGCTGCGCCGGTACCGGGTCGATCGCCTCCCGCGGCGCGCGGTGCCGGGAAAGGTCCATCCCTATCAGCGCCTCCTCGACGAGATGCGGTGGATCCTGCTCAACATGGGCTTCGCCGAGATGAGCGGCGAGCTCGTCCAGTCCGGGTACTGGAACTTCGACGCGCTCTTCCAGCCCCAGGACCACCCAGCCCGCGAGATGCAGGACACGTTCTACCTCGCGGGATCGGCGGACCTTCCCTGCGGCTGGGAGCGCGTGCGCGAGATGCACGAGCACGGCGGAGCGACCACCTCCACGGGATGGGGCGGAACCTGGCAGGAGGCGAAGGCGCGGCGGCAGGTCCTTCGGACGCACTGCACGGCCCTCTCGGTCCAGTACCTGGCATCCCACCCGGAGCCGCCGGTCAAGGCGTTCGCGATCGGCCGGGTCTTCCGGCGCGAGGCGATCGACCCCACGCACCTGCCCGAGTTCGAGCAGCTCGAGGGAATCGTGATGGACGAGGGGGTCACTTTCTCCCACCTGCTCGGGTTCCTCCGCGAGTTCTACCGCCGTCTCGGCTTTCCGCAGGTCCGGTTCCGCCCAGGGTACTTCCCGTATACCGAGCCGTCGGTCGAGCCCGAGGTCTATGTCGATGGGCTCGGGTGGGTCGAGCTCGGTGGGGCCGGCGTCTTCCGCGAGGAGGTGACGGCCCCGCTCGGGCTCGAACACCCGGTCCTGGCCTGGGGCCTCGGTGCGTCGCGCCTGGCCATGCTCCGCCTCGGGCTCACCGATATCCGCCAGCTCTACCGGTCGGATATCGACTGGATCCGGGAGACGCCGATCCGGGGGAGGCGCTGACCATGCCCGTGATCACGCTCCCGTACGGCTATCTCGAGCGGCTCGTCGGCCTCCCGCGCGAGGCGATCGTCGAGCGCCTGCCGATGTTCGGATCGGACATCGAGCGGCGCGAGGACGACCACGTGGACGTCGAGTTCTTCGCGAACCGTCCCGACCTCTTCTCGACCGAGGGGGCGGCGCGGGCCCTGCGTGGGTTCCTCGGGGTGGAAGAGGGACCGGTTCGATATAAGACCGAGCCCTCCGGGATCGGATTCTCGGTCGATCCTGGCCTGGCGGAGATTCGCCCCTACCTCGGTTCGGCGGTCGTGCGGGGCCTCCGGTTCGACGAGGAGGCGATCGTCTCGCTGATGGGGCTGCAGGAGGCGCTCCACTGGGCCGTGGGACGGGGCCGCCGGAAGGTCGCGATCGGCCTGCACGACCTCGCCCGGGTCAGGCCCCCGTTCCGCTACCTCGCCTCGTCGCGTGACCGGCGGTTCGTCCCCCTCGACTTCGATGAGGAGATGAGCATGGAGGAGATGCTCGAGCGCCATCCCAAGGGGCGCTCGTACGCCCACCTCGTCGCGGACGCCCCTCGCTTCCCCCTGATCGTCGACGCCGAGGACCGGGTCCTCTCGTTCCCGCCGATCATCAACGGCGAGCTCACCCGGGTCTCGACCGAGACGACGGACGTCCTCGTCGACTGCACGGGCACGGACCGTCGCGCGGTCGAGATCGCGACGACCATCCTCTCCACCGCGCTGGTGGAGGCGGGCGGGCGGCTCGAATCTGTCGAGATCGACGGGGCTCCCTGCCCGTCGCTCGCCTCCTCCTTCCGCGAGGTCTCGGTCGACGAGTGCAACCGTCTTCTGGGCCTCGACCTCGATGCGCCGGCCATGGCGGCCCTGCTCAGGCGCATGCGCTTCGGGGCCGAGCCAGCGGGAGGCGAGCGCGTCCGGGTGGAAGTCCCCTGCTACCGCTCGGACATCATGCACGACTGGGACGTCTTTGAGGACGTCGCGATCGCCTACGGGTATGAACGGTTTCCCGCCATCCCGTCGGGGACCGCGACGATCGCCGAGGAGCTCCCGTCGAGCATGCTGAAGCAGGACGTGCGCGAGGCGCTCTGTGGGCTCGGGTATCTCGAGACGATGCCGTTCGTGCTGACGAGCGCCGACGTCCTCTTCACCCGCATGCGCCGCGAGCCCTCGCCGGGCGCCCTGCGGGTGCTCCATCCCATCTCGGAGGATCAGTCGGTCGCGCGGACCTCGATCCTGCCGCTCCTGATGGAGCTCCTCGAGTACAACCGGTTCCGCGAACTCCCGCAGCGGCTCTTCGCCGTCGGAGAGACTGTGCGTGAGTACTCGGCCGGGCTCGGCATGGCGGCCGTCGCGTGCCATGGCGCCGCGGACTTCTCGGAGGCCTACGCCGTTGCCGACGCCGTCTGCCGGGATCTCGGGCTGGCATATTCGGCCGTCGAGTCAGACGACCCCGCCTTTCTCGATGGACGCCGGGGCGCGCTCGTCATCGACGGTACGGTCGTGGGAGTCTTCGGCGAGGTGCACCCGGAGGTACTCGGGGCGTTCGGTCTCGACCACCCGGTGGCCGCGGTCGAGCTCGACCTAACAGCGTGGTCGTCTGACAACGCGATGGATCGATCCTGAGCCCGGCGGGGCCGGTCGTCAGCTCCTCTCATCGAACGTGCACCGGCATCCGGCATCGCTCTTTTCCCATTTCGCACACCTGGGGGATATCGACACTGCTCACGAAGCGGCTCACCTCTCTTCTCCTTGATGCGGTCCAGGAGATCTCTGATCAGTCCGAAGGACAGAAGATACCAGGGCGGATGACCGTCGTCGAAATACATCGGGAAACCTCCCGAACAGAGCGTTGAAAGGCGGAGGTGGGCCTCCTGGCTGGCGGCCAGCCCGGGTTACCTCCATTCCGACGACCGTCGATCGCGGCCGTTAGTCGGTCACCTCCGTAAAACGGTACGGAACGGGGGGTCACGAGGGAGATTGGAAGAGACAGTCCCGGTTGTCGGCAGGGTCGGATTCACAACCTATTAACATATATATTTTCATGCACAGGAGAGTCTCACACATCTACGTTCCCAACACGTCTAAGGGGGACCATTACACGATGACAAACCCGGGATCTCAACGATTCGCCGATTACCGTCTGGAGAGGCTCACCCCGGAGAACGAGCCGATCTGGGATGAATTCAATGCGTCCTGTCCAGAAGGGAGCATTTTTCACAGTCTGATATGGAAACGGATCGCCGAAAACCTCTCCGGGACGCCCGGGGAATATTTCCTTCTGTTCAAGGAGAATGAGATCTTCGGGCTCTTCCCGTTTACGGAGTACACCATCCACGGTTTCCGGGGATTCATCTCGGCATCCTATCCCCAGTCTCTTCATGTACTTTTGCGGGATCACCGGGATCCCACTCGCGATCCCCTTTGTCGTTGATCAACTCACGGGGATGGAAAACGGCACACAACCGATCTCCTTCGTCTGTCCCGCCTCATTGCACCGGTATACATTCGAGTCGATCACACGCTACCCCCAATATCCCTATCCATTCTCCCTGGACGATTGGGAGGAGAATATGGTCCTCGACCTCTCCAGATCGTCGCCCGATGCGATCTGGAGTACGTTCACGAAGAAGAAGCGACAGGGAATTCGGAGGTTCGAGAAAGACGGATTCATGATCACGGAGGCCCGAACACTCGAGGATCTTTATCGCTTTTATCAGCTCCACGAAAAGAATATCACGCATATCGAGGGGACGCTGCGTCCGCTCTCCCACTTTGTCGATATCTGGAACACGATGCCGGATGAGACCAGGATAACGTCACTGTCCAGGGGATCGGTCGTAGCGGGGGGTCTCCTCACACTGATCGATACACAGCACAGGTCGGTAACGCTCACCTACCTCTCGCTGAATAGAGACCTGCCTAATGCCTACACGCCATCGCATTACATCCTCTGGGAGGCGATCGGGTGGGCATGGGAGCACGGATTCCGACGGGTATGCTTCGGGAGAGAGTACCACGAATACCTGGACGGCGCCAGTCCACGGTGCAGGGTCAAGCGAGACTTTGGAGCAGAGTCGGAACCGATCTATTCCACGATGATCTCGACCTCGAGACTGCTCTCCATGGGTATTCGGTCCAGGAAGTACCTGGACCTGAGCCGATCGGTACGAGCCCGGATCCGGAAGCAGGGATGATAACCGTGTCTCAGCGTGATGTCGGACCCTGGACACTCCCCTCCCCGGATACAGGATAACCATCCATGATGCCGGGGGACGAGGGAGTCTCGTTCTCATCGGTCTTCACCACCATCACCTCGTCTGTGACGACGCCGGTAGATGCATCTGCTCCCGCCCAAGGTCTCTTGTCCCCATGACCGGTCCTGTCCCGGCACGTTGTACGCGTACGAAGCACGATCTATCGCACGTGCAGGGTCATCGATACGGGGACCCTGGATGAGAGTGCGCCCGATTGTGTGCTTCAGGTCTCCGGCGCCGGGACCACGTGCCCGCGGCACCATCCACACCATTCTGCAGAGAGGAGCATGGCCGGAACATCTGTTCGACGTACAATTCGATAGTAGCCAGAACATCAAGTCCAATGATTTAAATGGGATAATTGTTTCATTCCTGATCGCGATGCCAGAGTACCATCTGGAAAGATTGAACCGGGAGAACGCGAAGGACTGGGCGGATCTCAACGACACCTCTCCCGATGGGAGTCTCTTTCACAGTCTAAAATGGAGACAGTTCGCCGAACAGACCTCAGGAGTCCCGAACGAGGACTTTATACTCTACAGGGACGACGAGGTCTTTGGGCTCTTTCCTCTCGCCATGGAGACCATCCGTGGTTTTTCGGGTATTGCCCCGGCACACGTTCCATGGACTCTTCGATTCATCCTGAAGGACTATCGCGATCCGTTCGCGATGCAGTATCTGATAGATGAGCTGAGAGATGAGTGTCGATATGGAAAACCGATCTCCTTCTTCTGCTTGGCGGCGACGCGCCCGGAGGTATTCGATACAATCGCACGATACCCGCGTTTCCCCTACCCGTTCTACGAAGGAGAGCGCGAGGGCGAGCTGGTCATCGATCTGAAGAGGACTCCCCCCGACGATATCTGGAACTCATTTACCTCCGATTCAGCGGAGCGGAAGAAGGTTCGACGGTTCGAGAAGGATGGGTTCGAGCTGACGGAAGCACGTTCACGAGGCGACCTTGACATCTTCTATCAGTATTACGAAGAGAATGTAAACCAGATAACCGACGGGCTCCTGACGCCGTTCTCTTACTTTTCGGGCATGTGGGACGCGATGTCGGATGAGATCAAGATCTTGTTATTGGTAAAAGGATCGACTGTCGCCGGGGGTCAGCTCCTCCTTAGCGATGAACGGCGAAAGAGGGTTTATCTGTACTTCCTTGCTCTGAACAGGAGCCTGCCCACCTGCTATCATCCCACCGTGTACCTGAACTGGAAGTCCATCGTGTGGGCCTGGGAGAACCGGTACGAAAAAGTCTCCTTTGGAAGGGAGATCACGAGAAACCTGCATCAGCAAAACCCCACGTATCGCATCAAGAAGGGGTTTGGCGCGACGTTCGAGCCGATCTATTCGGAGATTATCCCGACATCGCCAATGCTCTCCATGGGTATCCGGTCCCGGAAATACCTTGATTGGGGCCGGTCCGTACGGTCCCGGATCCAGTTGCATCGATGAACACCGCACTCTGGATTACTGCCTGATACAGCATGCGTCTGTCGCCTGGATACCGTAAACGCCTCGATGCGGCAGGCTAACAAAACCACGCCTCTCGGAGCCTTTTTTCACATCCACTCGACAACCACCATCGCCTCGTTACCCGTAACCAAGGGATATACGTCTTCTCTCTACAGGGGCCCAACCACTCCATCGTCGGCACTTTTTCCTAGCGCGTTCGACGTAACCAGGAGGCTTACGGTCCCGAGACCGGTTGAGACTATTGGTACGATGAATCGCGGAGGGCATGAGGGCGAGCATGCCGTGCTCTAGTAGCTTCTCGACGACGCCATCACCACCTGTTCAAAAAAAGTGGAAATTTTATTAAGTACTTACACCATGCATGCATCAGCGATCGAAAAGATGAACCTTTTTAGATTCCATCGCGAGGCGATCGACGGAGCGTTCGAACGGGCATGAGCGGCTATCACCTTGAACGGCTGGACGAGGAGAACGCAGAGCGCTGGGAGGCGTTTCATGAGGGATCGACGGACGGTACCCTTTTCCACAGCCTGAAGTGGAAGAGGATGGCCGAATTGCGTACGGGAACTCCGTTGCAGTACTTCCTGCTGTTCAGGAACGAGGCAGTCGTCGGCCTCTTTCCCTTCCAGGACCACACCATATACGGTTTCAGGGGCCTTGTCCCGGCATCGGATCCCCTGAGCCTTCATGCCGTCCTGGGTGAGCGCCCTGATCCCATCGTCATCCGGCAGGCGATGGACGAGTTCATGAGGATGTACGATGCTCGGGAGAGGGTCTCGTTCGCCTGCGTCGCTTCCACGCGCCCGGAGCTGTTCGATGCGTTCGATGCCTATCCTACCTTTCCGTACCCGTTCTCCGAGTACGAAGGCGAAGGGGAGATGGTCATCGATCTCGTGAGGACGCCGCCAGACGCGATCTGGGACTCCTTCTCAAATAAGAAGGGGCAGCGCAAGTATATCCGTCGGTTCGACGAGAACGGCTTTGGGATCACCGACGTCCACTCTGAGGACCAACTTCGTCTCTTCTACACGTATTACGAGGAGAACATGAGCCGGATCGGTGGTAATCACCTGCCCTATTCCTACTTCCTGGAGCTAATGCGCTCGGGAGCCAGACCAGGTCAGGATCACCCTCCTCTCGAAGGGTCCACTGGTCGCCGGGGGCGCGTTCAATCTCCTTGACCCGATTCGACGGCGCGTGCACGGAGTGTTCCTCTCACTGAACAGGGACCTTCCCACCAAGTACTCACCTTCGTATTACCTGTACTGGGACTGCCTCAGGTGGGCCTGGGAGAACGGTTATCGAGAGGTTACTCTCGGGAGGGAGTACGCGCACGAGATGGTCGAGAGCAATCCCCGGTACCGCCTGAAAAGGGATTTCGGCGCAGAGCACCGGCCCGTGTACACGAGATTGGTCCCCATGACGACCGTCTTCTCAATCGGCGCCAGGGTGAAATATGTTCAGGCTCAGCGACTCCCTCCACGCATGGCGAACCGGGCATAGACGTGAACGAACATCCCTCGTCTACCCCGCAGTCGTATCCTGCGAGAGAACTGTCGTGCGGCGATACGCCAGTCGTCGTGACCGTGAACCCGTTCTCTGGTTCGGTATTTCCGGCCGGTGAAGCGATGCGATGCACGGGGTGGGGCCCCACCGTTTCCGGAAGCCCCACCTCGAACGCCGGCGCGAATCAGCGCCGATACCGGAGGGCATCATGGCACGGGGTCTCCCGCTTCCCCACCACCGTCACGCTCTCCGGCAGATAGGCGGCACGGACCTCGGTCTCCGTTCCTGGCGAGGGGGCGTCCCCTTCCGGATCGATGGGAAGCCGGGCTCGGGCAGGACCACGCAAAGAGATGTCATCGTCCAGGTATAGGCACAGAATGTTTTTTGATGATAGTGAGCAGAGAGGTCATCCAGGAGGCGATGGAGAAGCCAGGGATAAATCACCGGGATCGCACCGATAAGAATGAGCCTGCAGGAACGGAGACATCTGCGGTGTACGATGCTGATCCGAGGCGGATCAACCGCTGGCGGATGACAGATGAGTTCAACTGATACCGAACCCGAAGATATGACCGAATGTCGCCTCGAGAAGCTAAATCACGAGAACGCGAATGCGTGGGAGGAGTTCAACAATTCGTCTCCAGAGGGAACGCCGTTTCACAGCCTTGAGTGGATGAAGATCATCGAGGAGTACTTCCATGTCCGGAACCAGTACTTCCTGCTGTACCGAGACGATGACCTCGCCGGGATTTTCCCGTTCATGGAGCATACGACCCATCGGTACCGGGGGCTCATCGCCGCGAACTACCCCATCAGCCTTCACGCTATCTTGAAAGACTACCACGATCCGCAGGTCCTCCGGTTCGTAATAGAGGAACTCAGGAAGCTCTATCGTGAACGTAAGGGGATCGCGTTCATCTGCCCCGCGACGCTGCACCCAGAGATGTTCGCGGCCTCTCCGGGGTACCCGGTCTTCCCCTACGCCGACGACGGGGACATGGTCCTCGACCTGTCCGTCTCCTCTCCGGAGAAGATCTGGAGCTCGTTCACCTCGGATGGGGGACAGCGAAAACTGATCCGGCGGTTCGAGACGGACGGGTTCGAGATCACCGAGGTGGACACGGAAGCCGATCTACAGCGTTTCTACCAATACTATGCCGAGAATATGAACCGGAAAGGAGCGGTGCTCCCACCGTTCTCGTACTTCTCGGAGCTTATCAGGACGATGTCGGATCGAGCACGAGTGACGCTTCTCACCCGGGGGCCCCTCGTAGCAGGGGGTGTCTTCAACCTGCTAGATACTCGCCGACGAAAGGTGTACGGTCTCTACCTCTCGCTCAATAAGAACCTCCCCAACAAGTACTCCCCTTCGTATTACTTGTACTGGGAGGGAGTCAACTGGTCATGGGAGCATCACTATGAAAAGTTGTCGCTTGGCCTCGAGTACGCACACGATCTGGACGCGAGAAACCCGCGATACCGGATCAAGCGTGATTTTGGCGGGCAGTTCGAGCCCGTCATGTCGAGGATGATTCCACTGACGACTCTCTTCGCCATGGGTATCTGGTTAAAAACTTGCCAGTCGGAGAGGCGCGCTGCCGGGTTTCGGGGATAGATGCTGCGGTAGATCGACCCGTCGAACCCTCGGACCATAGGAGAGCCCCAGCGCCCATAGACTGACGCCGGGTATCAGATTTTTGGTTTTATTTCCGTCCCAACATCATAAGGTATTCGGCCTTTTTCGATTGTTCCCGCGCTTTAAAAAGGGTTGAAGAGGACGACATGATCCTTGACCTCCTGAAACCTCCTCCAGAGTCGAAGTGGATTACCTACTCGATGAAGCGGCACGAATCTTGAACTGACGATAGGGATGAGTTTTATTCGAGGAAGTCGAGCTGAGCGAGGGGGAGATGACCTGCGCTTTTTGGCATTAGAGGGACATCCTCCATATTCAGGGTATGCTCTTTCTGTTCTTTACTGTCCCGAGTGATGGAAGATATTCTCAGTGGCAAGCACTGTCGATTTTGTCTCTGAAGGAGGTCGCTGTGAGTGTGCCCAATACATGATCTTGTTTAGATTAACGGATCCATCTTGCCGGCTCCGTCTGACTCAGACGGGACCCTGCCATGTTGCGCAGATACATGTTCCCAGCTGCGACTGTAGTGATCAGCTTCCGGCGGGACACCTGTTAGCGAGAATGCACGTGCATATCAGTGGCGACAAAACCCATAGTCCATTACTAGACAATTCAGGGGCACAGTCCCAGAAAAAATCGTTTTTCTCAATTATCTCCCCAAAAGAAAGAAGGAAATACTAATATTGTGAAATATCAAAAAGATATGATCATTGAGAAAGCAGGACTGATGATATTCACCGGCGGTTGATAACGATTCCGCAAGGGGCACCTGTCGTAGTGGCTCCAGGGGATCATCGATTTTTCGTAGTACCCGGATTGGGGACCGGCGACACCGGTGGGCAGCATCGGCTGATAGACTCAGGGTCACCGAGCGGAAATGGCAGACTACCACCTCGAAAGGTTGGACGAGGACAATGCTGCAGCCTGGGAGGGTTTACGAATTGCCTCTCCCGAGGGCACTCTGTTCCACAGCCTGAAGTGGATGCGGATCGCGGAGAGACGGGCAGGCGCTCCGTGGTGCTATCACCTGCTCTACAAAAACGAATCCGTCTGCGGACTGTTTCCGCTCGCAGAGCACACCATTTACGGCTATAGGGGATTCGTCCCGGCATCGTTTCCGATGACCCTGAACGCGGTGATCAAGAAATGCGACGATCCGCATCTGCTGGACACCGTGATCGACGAGCTCCGAAGAATGTACTGGAACCGAAAGAGGATATCCTTCGTCTGTACCGCATCGTTACGTCCTGAACTCTTTGAAACGATAACGACACACCCGGTCTTCTCCTACCCGTTCAGCCGGTACTACGAGGGTGAAGGTGAGATGATCCTCGACCTGCGCTCACACCCCCCAGAGGCGATCTGGGACTCCTTCACAGCTCGATCCGCCCAGCGCAAGTACATCCGGAGATTCGAGGAGAACGGGTTCTCGATCACCGAGGTGCGCTCGGAGGCCGAGCTGCGCCGCTTCTACGACTACTACTCCGAGAACATCGCGCACATCGGAGGAACCCACTCGGACTACTCGCACTTCTCCGACATGTGGGCCTCGCTGCACAAGGAGATCAGGATCTCGCTCCTCTCAAAAGGCTCGATCATAGCTGGGGGCCTGCTCCAGCTCAGGGATCTCCCTCGCAAGACCGTCTACGCGGCATACCTGTCGTTGAACAGGAACCTCCCGAACACCTATCACCCAACCGTGTACCTCTTCTGGGAGGCCATCAACTGGGCCCACGAGAACCGCTTCGAGCGGCTCTCGTTCGGACGCGAATACGTTCAGGATCTGGAAGAGCGAAATCCGAGAGCTCGCAATAAACGGGATTTCGGAGCGCGATTCGTCCCGATGTTTTCCCGGATCGTTCCCCTGACACGACTCTTCGCCATGGGCATCAGGTACACGTACCACGGAGACGCATCGGACGAGCGTCACCAGTATCCAGCCCTTTGATGGCAGCATCGCCGGGGGCAGGTTCGGTCGCGACCCGGCACGATCGTTCTCTTCGACCGCTGCCAGGACGCCTCCCGCCATCCTTTCGAGGCGACTCGGACCATCGGTCTGGCCCTCCAAGGAACTATGGCCGGACCGGGACTCCTCGACTGGCGAGGTACTCCTTGACGTTCCGGACCGTCAGTTCTCCGTAATGGAAGACCGAGGCGGCGAGCACTGCGTCCGCCTTCCCTGCAACCAGACCGTCGTAGAAGTGATCGAGCGTGCCGACGCCGCCACTAGCGATCACCGGGATTCCCACCGCGTCCGAGATCGCGGCGGTGACCGGAATGTCGAAACCGTTCTTCGTCCCGTCGGTCTCCATGCTCGTGAGCAGGACCTCGCCCGCTCCCCGCTCCTCCGCCTCCCGGGCCCACGCGATCGCGTCGATCCCGGTCGGACGGTGCCCTCCATACGTCACGACCTCGTACCAGCAGGACCGGCCGTCGGAGAGCTCGATGGGCGTGCCATCGGGGTTCGGTTCGAAGTTTCGCCGGACGTCGATGGCGACCACGATGCACTGGGTACCGAACGCTGTCGCCCCCTCGGTGATCAGTTCGGGCCGCTCGACGGCGCTCGTATTGATGCTGACCTTGTCCGCGCCGGCGCGGAGGATCTGCCGAATATCGTCGGTGGTGCGGATGCCCCCGCCCACCGTGAGCGGCAGGAAGAGCTCGTCGGCGGCACGCTCGATCACCTCGACGATCGTTCCGCGCCCCTCCTTCGAGGCCGTGATGTCGAGAAAGACCACCTCGTCGGCCCCCTGTTCGTTGTACCGCGCCGCGAGCTCCACCGGGTCGCCCGCGTCCCGGAGTCCGACGAAGTTCGTCCCCTTGACCACCCGCCCGTCCTTGATGTCCAGGCACGGGATGATCCGCTTGGTCAGCACCATGGCTTGTACCTGATCGAACTCCGGGATATTCAGAGTTATGGGTTCAAGTAGCCCGCCGTCCACCTCTACGGGCATGGAATCGGGGATGCGCAAGATCACCTGGGCCGCGCAGTATATGCCCGTGCTGCGGTCGATAGCGAGACGGTTCGAGGACGAACGGCCTCTCGAGGGGCAGCGGATCGCGATGGCGCTCCACGTCGAGGCAAAGACGGCGAACCTCGTCCGGACGCTCGCGGCGGGGGGTGCCGAGGTAGCCATCACGGGGTGCAACCCCCTCTCGACCCAGGACGACGTCGCTGCCGCGCTCGAGGAGTTCGAAGGGGTCCGGTGTTATGCCTCCCATGCCTGCCCGGTCGACGAGTACTACGCGGCGATCGATCGGGTGCTCGAGACCAGGCCGTCCGTGACCATCGACGACGGCATGGACCTTATCCATCGACTCCACACGGCCCGGCGCGAGCTCCTGGCGGATGTGATCGGGGGCTGCGAGGAGACGACGACCGGCATTCACCGGCTCCGGTCGATGGCGGTCGAGGGAAAGCTCGAGTTCCCCGTGATCGCCGTGAACGACACGCCGATGAAGCGCTCGTTCGACAACGTCCACGGCACCGGGGAATCCGTCCTCGCATCGCTGATGATCACCACGAACGTGCTGATCGCGGGAAAGCAGCTCGTGGTAGCGGGCTACGGCTACTGCGGCCGTGGGCTCGCACGGAAGGCACGGGGAATGGGAGCGCGCGTGATCGTGACGGAGGTGGACCCCCGCCGCGCGCTCGAGGCGCACATGGACGGCTTCGACGTGATGACCATGGACGCGGCGGCCGGGTGCGGGGACCTCTTCGTCACGACCACGGGAGATATCGGTGTGATAGGCGAGCGCCATTTCGGGCGCATGAAGGAAGGGGCCATCCTCGCGAACGCCGGCCACTTCAACGTCGAGATCGACCTGGACGCGCTCCGTTCCATCTCCTCAGCGGTCGAGCAGCGCGATGGGATCGAGACATTTACCCTCGAGGACCGGCGCATCCATGTCCTTGCCGAGGGTCGGCTCGTCAACCTCGCGACGCCGAAGGGGATGGGCCACCCGATCGAGGTGATGGACCTCTCCTTCGCAGTCCAGGCCCTCTCGGCCGAGTACATCGTCCAGAATGGACGGGGTCTGCCGGGCGGGGTATACGACGTGCCGACGTCGATCGACGAGGCCGTCGCCAGGGAGAAGCTGGCCTCGCTCGGAATCGAGATCGACCGACTCTCGGACGAGCAGGTGCACTACCTTTCGGCCTGGGACGTCGGGACGTAAGGGTTATTCGACCAGGAGGCGACGCAGGGGCATGCTGATCGCAGGTGAGCACCGGGAGGCGTCGTCGGGGCGATGGTTCGATGTGATCGACCCGGCGACGGGAACGAGTATCGTCCGCGTCCCGCGAGGGGACCGGGATGATCTCGCGGAGGCGATCGAGGCGGCGACGGCTGCGGCACCGGTATGGGCGGAGACAATGGCTCGCGACCGGGGGAAGGTGCTGGCCCGTGCTGCGGCGCTGGTCCGCGAGCGGACGGATCGTCTCGCCGAGCAGCTCACGAGAGAGCAGGGCAAGCCGCTCCGCGAGGCGGTTGACGAGGTCCGCGGCGCCGCGAACGTCCTCGAGTACTACGCCGGGCTCGCTTCGAGCTTCGCGGACACCCGTTTGCGACTTGCCGGGGGGCTCGAGGCCGAGATACGGTACGAGCCGATCGGTGTGACCGGCGCGATCATTCCCTGGAACATGCCGGCGCTTCTCTCTGCCTGGAAGGTCGGTCCCGCGCTCCTCTGCGGCAACGCCGTGATCCTCAAGGCGGCCTCGACCGCGCCGCTCACGCCTCTCGCGCTCGCATCGTGCATCCACGAGGGCGGGCTTCCCGCGGGCGTGCTGAACGTCCTCACCGGGCCAGGCGAGACGATCGGCGAGGCGATGGTGACGGCCCGGGCTATCCGCAAGGTCTCGTTCACGGGATCGTCCGGGACGGGCAAGCGGATCATGGCTCTGGCGGCCGGGAACATGACCCGAATGACGCTCGAGCTCGGCGGCTCGGACCCGATGATCGTCTGCGCGGACGCGGATCTCGGCGCCGCAGTCGCGGGCGCGGTCTCCGGCCGCTACTACAACTCCGGCCAGGTCTGCACGGCGGTCAAGCGCCTGTTCGTCCAGGAGCCCGTCGCGGACGAGTTCCTGCGCCGCCTGACGGCGTCGGTGCAGCAGCTCCGGGTCGGCAGCGGGCTCGAGCCCGGGACGACCATGGGCCCTCTCAACACGATGCACGCCCGGGACGAGCTCGGCTCTCTGGTCGAAGAGGTCCGCGATAGGGACGAGGGTAAGATCGTCGCAGGGGGCGGGATCCCGGATGGAGCACCGGTCGGTGCGTTCTACACCCCGACGATCATCACGGACGTCGCACCCGGATCGACGCTGCTCACCGACGAGGTCTTCGGTCCCGTGCTGCCCGTCGTCAGGTTCGGGTCGCTCGACGAGGCCATCCGCCGGGCGAACGACAGCCGCTTCGGCCTCGGCGCCTCGGTCTGGACTCGCGACCCCGCGGTGATACGCGAAGCAACCCGCC
>Ga0255340_1002276_pt1 | contig 22777 bp, 26 predicted proteins | sample wastewater_treat_7_FD_192417 | JGI IMG/M metagenome (GOLD analysis project Ga0255340, IMG submission 192417) | Wastewater microbial communities from Lulu Island WWTP, Vancouver, Canada - plant10 | ecosystem: Engineered > WWTP > Wastewater > Unclassified | place: Canada: Vancouver, British... | reverse complement strand
CCTCAAAAATACGGCGGCTTTGCACATCCCACGGTGTCAGACAAGCTCCGCCTGAATCATCAGGGCTTCTTTCAGTTGTTGTGGCAGTTCCTTGCCCCGAGCCTCGGCTCTGCGCAGGATTCCCAAACAGGCGGTCTTGCTCAAATAATATTTGGGGTGCGGTGCATCCTCCAAAATCTGCGACAAGGAAGATACGACGGCGGCGCTGGGCGACTCCCCAGAATTGAGCATCCAAGACACGCCAAGCCAGGCTGAATTCATCTCCCAGAATGGCAGTCCCAGCAGATTGCCAGCGTCTGGATTCAGGTTGAGGCACATCACAGGAACTGTACTTAATGCGGATGATCTCCTCGATGACCGCCCGGAAGTCCTCGCCTTCTGTTGAGCTGAAAGCTCCGGGGACATTTTCCCAAACGAGGTATCGAGGTCGTATAAGGTGAGTTGGTATACCTCTTTGTTCATCGGCTTTTCTCATCTCCTTTGCAATACGTGTCTGTTCCATGAATAAGCCGGAGCGTTCTCCGGCAAGGCCTGCACGCTGGCCGGCAACAGACAAATCCTGACACGGTGAGCCGCCGCAGATGATATCAACCGGTGGCAACGCCGCACCATTTAGCTTTATAATATCCCCCACATGGAGCATATCGGGGAATCTTATTTTCGTTACTTCGATGGGAAAGGCTTCTATTTCACTTGCCCACACAGGCTTTATTCCGTTACGAACTGCAGCAAGAGGAAAGCCCCCAATCCCATCAAAGAGGCTTCCCATGGTCATCATCAGACCATACCTATTGCCATTACCGGTGTGGAAGCCTCAGCCTGTGTATTACCTTTAACTTTTCCAATAACAAAGCCTTTTTCCTGTTCCATTACTCTGCGAATGGGGATACCAAGCCTTTCAGCTTCTGTGATTTCTGCCATCATGCCTTGAGAAACACGATCCCCATAGCACCATAGTTCATCACAAGCCGAGAGCATAACAAGCCCCATATCCAGTGCCAGCTGGCGTTCTCTTGGAACTGATTCGCAAAGCAGGCTGGGGTATAACAAATGGGGCGCAAAAAAAGCGTGCCCTTGATCCATCACATGGCGGCACGCTCGTTTGGCAAACACTGTGTTTTTTTCTATATCCCCTGCATAAGGGGATGCTACATAAATAATTTTCATAAATTTTTTCCTTTCTCATTTATTTTGGAGCCACTGCTTGCACAACTGTACGGGTTGTATTAACTGCAGCCTGAGCCGTATAAACTGCGCTCATCATATTCGCTCTTGTACTTGTATCAAGGCCAAAGGCACCGGCGATTCTCGGCACTTCTCCTGCGGCAAGCATGAGCCCAAGTCCAAGCAAAGCATGATCCTTTAGCACCATCAGTCCGGCAGTTAGGATTGTTGCTTGTAAAAATGTGGTAAGGCACAGGCCAATGATCTGCTTGCACCACTGGACAAAGCCGTCAATATATCCTCTTGGAACAGAGAACATATAAAGGCTGCCCACAGCAATTTGAATGAGCAGAATACCGCCCCGCTTGAGGTTAGCAAAGAACACTTTTATTACCGAATAACCCATCATGATAATGATAAAGAGCAGCATAATCGGGCTTGTAATAACAGACAAGCCGCCAAAGATACCGGAGCTGATTGCCCCACTTGGATCGGGTGTACTTCCAAGACCGGTGATGATTTGATTTGCAACCTCACCAAAGCTTTGGCCGTAACCTGTAAGTCCTGCTGTAAGACTGCTTTGCAGATTTACTGATAGCTTGAACAACTCCACCGGTACAATGGTAAATAAGGATACTGCCATAAAGCCTTTGATAGCATTTAATGCGGCATCTTTGATGCTCCCTCTACCGTGTTGGTATTCAATGCCGGTTTCAAAGCAGGATACCACTAAACCTGTTCCATACAGCGCCCAAGCCAGATAAGAAAAAAACAACACGATTGAGGCTACCCAGTTCATTTCAAATAATTCCACACCCATGTTTCCCATCTGTGAAAAGAAATCACCGAGAAATCCGATTACCTGGCCATATATCCAGTCAATAAGCTGACTCATTACATCGCCAAGAATAAAATCCCATATAAACAAAGGTGAACCACCTCCCTGTAAAAGAATAAGGACATACCGTTTATCACGATATGCCCTGGTTTTTGCATAAAAAATGACGAGCAGTTAGCCGGTTATCGGTTTTGTCTGTTCGCCATCTTTTTCAAATATTTCGAGTATGAGTTTTGCTCCCATTCGGAAGCCGTCTATAAATCGTTCTTCTCCAACGCTGTAAAACAAATTGTTTTGTACCGTCAGATACTCATGTAATCTTTCCTTCCCCTTCTTATCCAGCATAGCTTCGACTTCTTTTTCAAGTTCCACAAGCCTATGCTGCTTTTTTTGAAATTCACTGCCGGGAACAATGCTTTTTTCCGCAGGCATTAATCTTCCGCGGTAGAGCTCACGAAGCATTTTTTCTTTCTGCACTATCTCCACCTCCTTCAAGCACAGAAGAATACCACAACATATAGGCTTTATCTATACCAAATGCCAACAAATATTATTGTATATATTTTACATGGAGTGTTTCATACTAAGGCCTGCATCTTCTGTTTCTTTCTGCTGATAGTTTTGCTCCATAAAAAGCTCGGCATAACTGTCAATTTGCTCTGCCAGCTGCTTAAAATCCCTTGTTGTTGGCTGGTATCCATACCATTCAGTCACTCCATTATATGCCCAAGCATGCGGTACAAGGCCATCATTGAAATTAGGATTATTTATTTTCTTTTTGCCCCAGATATCCTTAAATTTAAGTGTAGTGCTGTCGATAGTTCCGTTGCTCTTATCTAATGCGGTGAGGCGAATCCCTGCATAATGATCTGCATATCCCAAGGTGACAAATTGCAATTTCAGCCTGTTGTTTTCTCCCAAGGGGATGTATAGGGCATTGCCGATGAATTTTACATCTTCATATCCTTCGGTGCATTTTCTTAAGTTCTGTTCAAAAAAGTTCATGATTTAACCTCCAAATAATTTTACATTCCAAGTATCGTCCAAATATAGAGCGGTGCCGTTAAGGTAAACACCAAGCAGGCAAACAAGATTGCCGGGGCACTCCATTCAAATTGACCATGTTTGCGATAATCAAAATATGCCATCCCCAATTTAGCAAAGAAAAACACAGCCAGAATAAGATCAATTGCTGGGAATACTACATTGTTTACCACTGTCTTTATCTGCCTTGAAGCATCTCGCCATGTGCCCTCAATTGCTCCTGCCACATCCCCGGTACCAGCTGCAAAAGCCGTTGTACAGAAAAGCATGGAGAGCACGAGGACACAAGTCAGCATCAAGACTCTTTTTTTATTTTTTGTCATAGAGATCGCCTTTCTTTCTTTTCATATTTTCAACACAAAATCCCTGCGGATGAGAATAATCATTTCTCGCCCACAGGGATTTCTATTGTTATCTTTCCTTCTTTTTATGGCTTTAACGGCGCAACATGCCAATCATCCCAAAGTGATCCCCGGATAGTCAGGCTATCGGTCAGATTTGCCGAGAGCATCCCAACCGGAGTCCAGCTATCCAGAACCCAGGTATTCACTTCATAGCTTCCATCCGGCATCCAAACAGGGCTGAAGTGTGTTCTGTTCTTATAGGTTGAATAATTGTTTTTCTGAAATTCAAAACGGGCGGAGCTTCCGCTTTGTACTTTCTCCAGCAGCCTCCAGTAGGTGTCATAGTTAAACTCCGGAAAATAGCTTACAGCATTTTGTGGATTCGTTACTGCGGAGGATTGATTACTGCTTACTGGGGCAGATACCTCCTGATTTATTCCATAACCTGACTTCATGATTCGACCATTAGCAGTAGGATTTTTGCTGTCGCAGCGGATGGTCATATTAGCGGAAAAAGAAGCATGATATCTGTTTGAGTCAAACTCCCACCATCCGTGATCACACCAGTATCCATCCTCATCATCTCCGTGCCATACCCAGTATGCTCTCCACCACGGACTCCAAACTGTCCAATCGGCTCTTGTTTTTTCTGCCCGCTGCGGAACAAGACTTTTTTGAAAGCTATCGTTTCTATCATCAGCTATAGGGTTAGGCGGGGGATTCTTACTCAAATCTACAATCTTGCAGTTTATGATACTTTTATCCGTTCCTCCCGGACCTCGTACAGACACATGAATTACCATGTCCTGCTCCGTAGCCGGAGTTTTCCACTTTACCCATGCAAGTTGACTGTCGCCGCTCGGATAGTAGATATTACCCACGTTATAGGTTGTGCCATTTATTGTGAAGCTTACACGGGTTGGATTGTCGGGGTCAGATTGTCCTCCGCTTACTCTCACCGATGTGATTACCTCTGTATTTACTCTATATTCATAATCATAGGCGGAAACAACAGGAGGTTCCGGTTGTTCTTGAAAGCGTACAATACCAAGTCCAAGACTGGATTTAATATCTGCATTTGAAGCAGTGCTGGTTTTGCTGCCACTCCATGCCGGATAGCCAAGATCACCTACTTCTAAAAACATGGCAAGGGGCAAGTTTTTGTGTGACAGGGATGTCATTCGTTTTCTAAGCAAACCGCTAACCTGTTCATCGTACAAAGCTGCTTCAGTAGCAGTTGTAGCAATCATCACACCCTCAAATTTATAAAAGGCAAAAGGTTCAAGCAGCAACTTGTAATCCCCACCAATCAACACATCATAATCCATGCCTGTGTGATTGGAAATTAGTTTTATGGTATATTCTGAACAAAAATACTTTTTAATTGCGTCAATATTGTTGCTGCCGTTAGTGCTTACAATGCGTGGTATTGCCTGGGGAGGGTTTATATATTGATAGCTTCCTTGCTGAGGTGAAAGACCTTTGCCGTTGCTATAGCTTAATTTGCTAACCTTGCCGAAATGAAACAATGTTGAAGGGGGATTTTTATTCGTAAGATCAATAGGGGTAGTAACTACGGCATGATCACTGGCTCTTACCACAGTCACCCTTACCCCATCATTTCCTGGTGTCCATGAGTTCGTGCTTGTACCGTCACCCATACCACCGCCCCCACCATCTATATTCCCATCCCCGACTGCGAAAGCCGGGAGAGAAAAACAGCATATCAAGGCAAGGCTTAGGCAAATTGAAGTCAATATTTTTTTCATTCGGACTCCTTTCCGCAATAAAAAATGCACGCTTAGCAGTGCATTTTTTACGCTGTATTTATTTAGTTAGTTTCCCATAATACCTACTTGCTTGTTAATATCCCCATCACTTTCTCCTACAATTCCTTGATTTTCCCCGCTGTTTTTAATCCAGCCAAATCCGGGGAGGTAAGTCTCACCCTTACTATTAACATCCCCGCCTTGAGGTTGATTATCACTCTTGGGCGGTGTGTTTGGCTTTTCCACCTTATTATGCTCTATCGGTTTATCCTGCTCGGTAACTTTTTCACCATTTGGCTTTTGTTCAGGATTTTTAAGCTGTTCATCGGTGTACTCCGGTTTGATAGGATCAGGCTGAATGGTTTGCTCGGTGCCTTTATCTATCCCATTGCCGGTTTTGGTTTCCTCTTGGATTTGTATTGGTGGCACTTTAATATCATCTTCTTTTTCTGCTATATCGGGATTTTCTACCGCCACTTTCTGTGTACTACTATTTTGCTCGGGAAGATCCAAGTCATTTATTGGCGGCGTTTTAAACTGGCTCATAATTGCTACCATAAGCACTACACTCAGAGCTAGCCCACCTGCAATTAGAAGCCATCTTTTTATTCTGTCATTTATATTTTTCATAAGAGCATCCTCCTTGTCTAAATTCAATCTATTTTCTTAAGCCACACCCTACCACATGAGAGTTCAAAAGTCTATCACTATTATCAACAGGTTTTTTATTATTCCATTGACATAGACTTCGGTCTTAAAACTTTGGCGTATAACCGGCACTGGTTTTTACCTTGATTTGCATAGGAGGCAACAGCTTTCCCCCAAAGGATACCGGTACTTCCAACATAATGATGCTATCTATCTGAAACCGTGCGGTGCTTTGATCCCTTGCAGCAAAGGGTGCATTTTTAATATTTACTGAAAGCCCCCATATGCGAAATTCCAGCTTGTTTTCAGATGTGCGTTTTTCATTATAACCACCGCTATAGCTAAGTCCAAGGATGCTATCCAGCCTGTCATAGATATCGCCATAATCAAGACTTTCTTCAAAGTCCGTGACGATGGGCTGATAAGCCCCTGAATACCCCTCACGGACACCGTGATATACATCATCGTAATTATCATTCACTGTTGAAATAACAGCCGACTGCACAGCATCACGAACACCTTGGGCGACAATCATCAGGCGAAAGTATTCTGATATGCCGCTGAAGATTATAACTAAAGATAGGGTGATGGCTATAATAAGAGGAAAGGAAGCGGCTCTTTTATCTTTTATAATTCGTTTAATTTTCTCCATATCACCACCTACTTCCAATATACTTCTGATTTTCCTGCCGCATCTGAACGCAGGGTAATGGGAAAGGAGCTAAAGCCTGAGAATAAACCGATGTCAGCCTGATAGGTAACCGTTACGGTGAATTCTTCATTAAGCTGGATTTTACCTGTCTTTGACCATGTGACAGTAGGATTAAGTCCAGTTTTTTCACATAGGATCTGTTCTCGGCGAGTTGTTTCACTTCCTACACGGCCTGCAATTTCCGCTTCCCGAATCAGCTCCACGGCAAAGGTATCCACCTGCTGCTTTTGGATATAGACAGGAAAGACTTTTACAGCGAGAGCTATAACCAGCATGGCACAAATAACCAGAATACAGATATCAATATAGCCCTCGGCCCGTCTGCTTTTTAGAATGTATTTTGTTTTTCTTAGCATAACACCGCCCTCCTAAAACATCCCGCCAAGGGAATGGATAATTTCATATATAATGATCGCCATGTAGGTCATGAGAAAGCACATCAGCATAGCAAAGGAGAATACACGGATTTTAGGCGGTATCTTCATGGCCTGTGCCTTTAGCCTTTGCAGTTCCAACTGCTTCATATCATGAGAAAGCATTTGAAAATACATAGCACTGTCATCCCCCCGCAGGACACCGATCAGCCCACGAGTGATATCTGAAAGCATAGGAGAATTAAATCTCGCTTCAAAGCGTGTAAGGGCGGCTTCATAAGAAGATGAACGCATATCAGCCGTTAAAATATCCAGTTCGGCGGAAAAATCCTCTCCTGCATTTTTCTTGAAGCTTTCCAACATAGATAACACATCTCGGCTGGCTTTCAGCTCCTGGGTAATGGTCGCCACAAATCTTGGCAGCTCCTGCTCAATCTTATTTCTCTTTGCAGACAAAGCCTCATCTGCCTTGCGAATCTCCTTAAAATAAATCAGGATGGCAAGAAACACTACAATAGGTGCTAAAAGAGGCAGAACGATTAGGCAAGGAATGACCGCCAAGGCAACAGCGACAGATTTTACAACCGCCATTGCAGTAAAGAGTTCAGGTGTTTCTGAAAAACCTGCCGCTGATAACACGTTGGTCATGCGACTTTTTTTGTACTCATCCATGGGTATATATTTTGAGAGCTTTACAGCCACCGAAAGAAGTAAAGTATCGATGGTTTTAGGCTTGGATTTTGCCTGCTTTCCTGCTAAAAGCATCGCCTTTTCTGTAGCAAGGGTAGGCAGTTTCAGCAAATCAGCAGCTATAAAAAAGAGTCCTAATCCAAGGAGGACTCCGAATAAAAGTATATAGATTGTCATCGGTTACCTCCTGTATTCTATTGGCTGGGTCAGCTTGATAACAAATGCCGTGGAAATGAAAATAACAGCGGCACAGATAGTTAAAATAATCTGCCCCAGGGGGGTGTGCATCAAGGTGTGATACCAATCTTTGTTCAAAAAATATAAGAGAGGAATATTTCCTACTACCAGAACCTGCATGATAATAAATTCTTTACGAGGTTCAAACACCATATTCTCAAGTTCACCATTGACCACACGCATATCGCTGAGCTTACTCACAATAGGTGTCAGGGTGGTTTTTAGACTCCTGTCGTGCTGGCAGGCAATAATGGCATCACACCACTCACGAAATACAGCATTGTCTATTTGCTCTTTCAGGTCGTGGAGTGCAGCTGTCACATCGGGGTTTACCAGCTTGACCCTTGATACAAATCCACGAAACACATTCAATACCGGCTGGTTGAGATATGGGATATTTTCCTCCACTGCTGTTAGAATATCTTCGTTTCTCAGATAGGCGGTAGTAATAATGCTAAGCGCTGTTTCAAGCTCCGCTGCTATATCCTTTTTGAAATGCCCGGCAGTCAGCTTCACCCACCAAAAAGGCAGAAACATACACCCTACTGCCATAACAGGGATTAAAAAAATGTTTCCCATCATGATTGCGATAGAGGCGCCGATACAAAAGAACAGCAGAGCTGCCCCACAGAGCATAGGAAACTTTGCCGTTCTGCCAGTGACTTTTAGGATGGCCTGCACCTCGGCAATTTCACGGTGCAGGTAAGATTTCTTTTTACGGCGGGTGGCTTCATTGATCTCATCACGAAGAGATTTCGGCTTATCAATAAGTTTTGCAAACACCCTGTCTGTAAATTCCATAGGGGATAGGTTCAGTAAAATAAAAAAACCTGCTACCATCCCGATGCAGGCTACAAGCTGAATGGTTGTCATACAGTTTTTACCCCCTCTCTGAGGCTATTGATGATAGGCTGTGGCATACCGTTTTCCAGAAGCCTTTTGGCAAGACTTTCGGAAATAGTGTTCACCTGCTTATGGTGTCCCTCAATCATAAAGTTGCCATCCTCCATGCAGTTGTCCGTTATGACATACTGAAACAGCGGACGAAAATGCCTTGTTCCATCGGGCAAGATTTCGCATTCCTGTATCTCCATCATACGGCGCTGCTTATTTTCTAGCTGTTTACAAAACACTACGATGGGATAGGCTTCCGTCACATAATCCATAAGGGTGGCATCGCTCATATCCACAGCACGTTTACATAGGGATACCATACGGCGATAGGTAGCTTCACAGGAATTGGAGTGAATGGTAGTCAGTACCGCTACACCGGTTCGAGCAGCCTCCTGTGCCGCATTAGCTTCCGCACCACGCATTTCACCTACTACGACAATGTCGGGGTTAAAACGCAGAGCCATATCTAAAAGTGTGATTTGATCTACACGCTGGCGATCATTATCTGAATCACGGGTGAGAGTATGGATGACTGAGTTTGTCACTTTGCCATCTTTCTCCCTCACCAAGGCAAGCTCACGGGACCCGTTTTCAATGGTATAGATTCTTTTGTTATCAGGAATGGTGGTTAGTATCCAACCTGCTACGGTGGTTTTACCGCTGGAGGTAGCTCCTGCCACACACACGGAAATGCCATAACGAACACAAAGGGATAAAAAGTCCAGCATGGGTTCAGTGGCAGTGCCACTTTTAATGAAATCTTCCTTTTGCATAGACTGAGGGTTTACAATACGGATGGATGCCGCAACACCTACATCTTCATCCACAATAGGGCTTTTCAAAACAGCAATACGGATATTCTTAGAAAGATGCCCAAGTACGATGGGGCTGGCATTATCCAGCACCATACCGCTGATATGAAGCATACGGCGAATTACATTGACAGCATGTTCCGGGCTATCAAAGCGTTCAGCAAGCTTTACTGTACTCCCATCGCTATACTGCACTTCAATATCCCGCCAGCTGTTGATGTCTATTTCTTCAATGCCTGTTCCAAAGATATATTTTGTTAAGAATCCAAACTCCGCCATTTCAGTGTAGAGTGCATCGGCAAGGCCATCGCCGCCCATACCATTTACCGAGATTCGGTGATCCTGCAGATATTTAGTAATATACCGCTTCATCTGCACCTTGGAATCAGCACGGTTACCGGTGATTAAAGTGCTATAATTTTCCGAGATATATTCCTGCACATCGCTTAATACCGAGGAGAAATCCTTGCCCTCGCTTTCAGGAGCGAAAAACAGAGAATGGGCTTGGGAGATGCTGTTCATGTCGAGATTATCTTCGAATTGTTCCTGCTTGCTAAAAACAGAGGCATTCCTTTTTTCACCAAACATCAAAACACCTCCCTTATAATTTTTTCAATTTCTCTTCTAAACTGGCGGCTGTCCTTAAGAGATAAATCAGCAAGCAGATTACCGGCAAGGTATTGCTGTTCTAATTCCTGTGAATGATTCAGGACAAAAGCAGCCGAGCCCAGTGCCTGCACAGTTTGTTCCTGTGCCTGTTGGGGCTTGACATTAGCAGACACCTTATACTGCTTATCTGCATCCCACTTGCTGTCGCGAAGGAGGGTCAGCTGGCTGGACAGGTAGCTGATGGATTTTAAATCCGCATTGGCAAGGCGCAGAACGCTGTCTGCTTCCATGAGTGCTAATGCTGAAAGGATGTCATTTGCAATATAACTGCTGCAATCCATCACAATAAAAGGGGCTACTCTGCGAAGTTCACAAAGCAGCTCCCTGGCCTGCACCTCTGAATAAGGTGGGTAGGTGTATTCATTTTCGCCTTTTTTCATTCCTAAAATTGTAAGATAGCTGTTCTTTTTTAATGTTACAAGATTGTGTTTAATTAACGGCTCCGTTACATGGGTAGCCGCAAGCACACTGCCCAATGAATGCTCACTGTCAATCTCAGAAGGCGAACAGATACAAGGCAGCATCGGCGCAGTCATGTCACATAGAAGCAGTACCACATTTCGTTTTTTATTCGCAAGGTATTTTGCAATTTTTACGGCAGTTACTGTTTTACCGCTTCCCGGACTGCCCCAAACGGCCAGGATGCCGTCTTGCAATTTTTCTTCAGCATCCGGTTCTTCCGCTCGTAGTGAGCGAGAAAAGATGCTTTTCTTTTTGAAGTTCATTTATTCCGTCACCTCATTCTCATCAAACTGTTCAGGGTTTGTTTCCTGCGGCTGTGCTGTCTGCTCCTGTTCATCACCTTTTTGTTCTGTGGGATAAAGGGCTTCGTTAATTTTATCCTGTGCATCGATAAATTTTGCCGTGTTGGCAGGGGTGCCGCGATAAACAAGGGAGAGGTGGAGCTTTCCGTCTGTCTCAAGTTCTGCCAGCACTTTGCTCTGCTCAGAAGATACAAGCAAGGTTACTGTGGAAGGCAGCTCCCGTTCATCCTGATTTGCTTGTGATTCTCCGGTGTTGGCATCATAACCGCTGGATGCAGTTACACTGATAATTTCTACATATTTAAGCTCGGCAGGGATTACAGTGGAGCCCTGCTTCTTGTAATCAGGAGCAATAACAGACACAATATCTCCGCTTTGCAGTTTGCCGGACAGCCCATTTGCAAAGTTTTTGATGGTAACTGACATGGCTTGTTTGCTGCCGTCTAAATTGTATAGATAAGCATTTTCAGCGGCAGGAGTGTCAGACAGTTTGGTATTTAAAATGTAGTCACCAATGGAGAGATCGGCCTTTGCGTACTTGCCTATGACCGTATCTTTTTGCCTGATGACATTCTCCGGCAGACCAAAGCCTCCGACTTCGGCAATCTGCACCATGTCCTTGGTTATTTCATCACCGGCCTTAATTTCTTTTGTCACCCTGATAATTTCGGTTTTTTGACTGAGTGTTTTATTAAACAGCGGTGTAAGTCCAAAGCAGATGAGTAAAGACAGCAAAATGCAGATTACACCAAGCACGGTGCGGTTTTTTAATAAATTCATCAACAGATCCTCCTCAATTTTTAATCACGGGAATTATATAAAACCCATAAATTTTAAAATGTATGCAGGCAGGAAGCCTACAGTCAATATGGGCAGTAAGGGCATTTCAGCATGGAGATTCCATGGTTTCTTTTTGCGCTGTAAATGATTCATTGCTATTTTCCATAGGCATATTCCTATGGGAAGTGGCAGGGCAAAGGCAAATGCCCAAATAGAAGCATTTACCCCCAGCACTGAACAAGCAGCGGCAATGAATTTAATATCCCCTCCGCCCATATGTTTTTCATCAATCCATGTAACAATAAAAAACGGCAGTGCAAGGAATGCCCCCCATAGGTTGACAGGGCTGAAATTAATCAGCCCTGTCAAAAATATTAGGATGCAGATGCCATCGGGTACCATTCTTTTTTTAAAATCCCATCCGGCAGCTGCTATAAGCAGAGAACAAAAAAGCACCGCCTGAAGGGTGCCGTTAGCCTGCATAGTTAAACATTTCCTTGATACGCTGTACCAGCGTTGGAAGCACAGTACCCTCAAGCAGTGCATAAAGACCCGCAAGTAGCAATGCCCCAAGTACAACGGCAATCAAAATTTTCACTGCTGTGTCGATATAGCCTTCCCCTCGATTGCTGGCAAGTACGGCTCTGCTTCTTACCTTGAAGATCTGCAGTTTTCCAGACAAAGAGTGAATACCTGTGTTGATACAATCTGCGGTGTGGGTGATCCTTTTTTTCATATTGCTAATGAGCTTTTTCATCGTGATAATCTCCTTTATATTTCATATTTTATTTACTCAAAATGATAAGTTACTGAGTAGGTGATATTACTCTTGTTGTACATACAGTTGTGATTAGTGTAATAGTAAAATTCCAGCTGAGTGTACACTCCTGCACCAAGGGTACGGCTGAATGTGATACCGTTTGAAGTAGTGCCATAGTCCAGCTGATCCCACTGTCCTGTAAGTTTGTTTAAGCCTCGCACTCTGCCAAAGTCAGAACCGCTATGACCGGAAACAGGCGGAACTGTGAATGTGTATTCAGTTATGGTAGCACCCTCAAGACCATTTTCTAAAATAACTGAATCGGGGCCGGTCAGTGTCATGCCTCCGCTGCCGTTTGAATCGGCTACAAAGAACACAATAGCTGCCCAAGGTGATTCAGCTCCTGCCGTATCTACAGCTTTTACTCGTACCAAATTTCTTCCCAGGGGATAAGCTTGTGTTTCGACATTTCTGTTTTCCCAAACAAGGGTTACTGCATCGCCATCTGGGTCTGAGCTTGTGGCTTTGATGGTGACAGGGGTTCCCGGTGCTACACTGTTGCCGCTTGGCGTTCTGGTGATGACCGGTGTTGTGGGTGCGGAGTTTGCAATGGTAAAGGTCTTGGATGCCCATTCCGAATATAGCCCTGTACTGTCTTTCGCACGGACACGAATTGTATGAGTGCCCACGGTGTAGTAATTGTCTGCGGTTTTGTTTTCCCATTCCAAGGTGGTCTGGTCGCCGTCAGCATCAATTGCCGTTGCAGTGATATCTACGAAAAACTTGCCGTCTTTAGCAGTTCTGGTAGGTGTTGCTGTCAGTGTTACCGCAGGTGCGGAACTTGTGATGGTGAAGCTTTTTTCCGTCCAAGCAGAATATGCTCCTGCAATATCCTTTGCCCTGACACGGATGGTGTGAGTACCTGGTACATAATAGCCGTCAGTAGTCGCACCATCATATTCCATGGTCACTGCATCTCCATCAGGATCTGTTGCATTGGCTTTAATTTCGACAAAAAATTTACCATCCTTTACAGTCCGGGTAGGGGTTGCCGTTACGGTTGGCGCATCGGGGGGAGTGTTGGTAACTGTGATATTTTCGGAGTGACTGATGGTTCGACCAGCACTGTCGGTAATGGTTGCGGTCAGCATAAAAACGCCTACATCATGAATGGAGATACTGCCACCGCTGTTATCAAGACTACCTTGAAAGGCAGTATCAATGCCGTCCTTTTTCAGCATCCAGATTGCGGTATAACCCTCAATATGCTGTGCATCCTTGGGAACTACAGTGAAGCTTGCGCCATAGTGAATTGTTTCGGGGATCGTAAAGGCGTACTGTATCACCGGTAAAATAGTTATACTTTTGCTGTTAGTATAGCTGCGGTCAAGATAGTCAGTCATGGCAGCGGTAAGGACATATTCTCCATGAGCTTTAAAGGTAATTTTACCGCCTTGTGCATTCAGATTTCCGCTGAATGCTTCGCTTAGGGAAATGTTTTTACCATCTTTTTTTACTGTCCATTCTACCGGAAGCACATTGTTATTTCCGAAGGTGCGGAGATCAATGGATGTATCTGTATAGGCAAGTCCTGGAAGTTCAAATCCAATTGTTAGTACAGGTAAAACTTCACATCTGCTGCCTGATTCAAATAAGAATACTCTGCCTGCTTCATCAGTGACCCTTGCTACTAATTCATAGACACCAGCTCGCTTAAGTCGAATAGTACCGCCGCTGTTGGCAAGGCTTCCACCTACATAGGTGCCCCAATCCTGAAAGCCGTAGGTGTTATCCACCAGCCATTCAATAGCAAGGTCGTCCAGATCGGTAATGTCGGTTTCAACCGCAATATCAGTATCAGTATGAGCATGCCTTGGTAGACTATAGCCTACGGTCGGAACTGGATATACCTTGAAGCTTTGTTCATAGATGTAGCTTCTGCCGCCATCATCGGTAAATTTCGCCTTTAGAAGATAGCTGCCCTTCTCCTTAAATTGCAGATTACCTCCCGAATTGGTGAGCGTACCTGTGGCTGCATCTGATAGGGTAATCTCCTTTCCGTTATGGGTTAATGACCAGTAGGCGGCATGACTGCCGATTTCATCAAATACAGCTTCCACTGTAACTGCCTCATCTGTATGGAAGATTTCAGGCAGATAAAATCCGGCTGAGCCAACAGGGTATACCGTGATAGTGGCTGTATCAGCAAACACTCTGCCCGTGATATCGGTAACAGAAGCGGTCAGCGTGTACACACCTTTTTCCTTAAAGCGAATACTGCCGTTAGCAAGGTTTCCTTCTATAAATGTACTAATATCGGCAGGCTCACCGTTTCGAGTCAATGTGTAAGCTACGGATAAGTCATCCGTTTCCTTGGTTTCTGTCTCTATTGCTACTGTTTTATCTGTATGGGAAACAGCAGGCAGTTCAAGCTTTACTTCTGCCAAAGGGTAGACGGTGATGGTATCGGAGGCCTTGACCGTTTTTCCAAGTTCGTCTGTAATAGAAGCGGTCAGGGTATAAATGCCTTTTTCCTTGAACAGCACCGTGCCGCCTTGAGGGTTTAGTTCTCCTGTGAGAGCCTCAATCATTTCTACAGCTGCACCGTCTTTTTCCAAAGACCATACAACTATATTACTTCCCAGGTTTTCGGCTGAAAGCTCTACAGCAACAGAAGTATCGGTGTGTGCTGTTTCAGGCAGTTTAAACTCAGCTGAAACCATTGGATAAACAGTGATAGCCTGTTCATAATTTGCCGCCACACCTCGGCTGTTTGTAACAGTGGCTATTAGAGTAAAACTACCGGTTTGTAAAAACTGTACTGTACCTCCATCGCCTGTCAGCTCGCCTTCGATAATATCTGTTAGCACCGCTGGAAGCCCGTCTTTTTGAACTGTCCATATAATACTGCTGACATAGCGGCTGTTTGCTTCAACCTTAATTTCATCGGCTGTATAGGTAGCTTCGGGAAGGATGAAGGAAAACTGAGGGGCTGGCACATAGGAAGAACCTCCATTACCAGAAGGCTTTTCCTCCGGTTTTATGACTGGCTGTTTTTCTGATTCTTCTTTTTTTATCTGTTCCTTAGCTTTTTCTGTATCCACTAACATTTCAAAAGCTTCACCACGAGTGGCATTCTTATCGGGACGAATTGTGCCATCCGGATATCCATCTATAATGTGGTAGTGCTTGCTGGTACAGATGTATTCCTTTTCTTCCGCACTAAGCTGACTCTCATCTATAAATCCAAGCATACATGGACAGGAGGGATCATGGGTTTCCTTGCCCATGGCTCTGACCAGCATTCGGATCATTTCCATACGGGTGATAGGTTCATCAGGTAAAAACTTATTACCAAAATCACCTTTTTGGATAATCCCTGCAATGACAAGAGCCTCTACATCAGACTTAGACCAGTGTCCTGCAATATCAGTAAAGCTGATTGTGATATCCTGCCCGTCAGGCTTCGGCAGTTCCATCGTTCTTGTTATCAGAGCTGCAAATTCCGCTCTTGTAATAATATTATCTGGGTGAACCAGCCCATCGGGATAGCCAACAATTACACCCTTTTCTGCAAGGATATTAATTGCTTCCTCTGCCCAATGCCCTTTGGCATCTTCAAAGTATCGATGAGCTGCATAAGCACTCCCTGCAAATAAAGAAAGTACTACGCAAAAAATCAGCAAAATACTGGTGGGTCTTTTAACTTTTGTACTCATTAGCAATCCTCCTTACATTCCAGCCATTTGCTGGCTTTGTTCCTGTTCAGGGGCTTCCTGCATCTGTTCCTTGGACTGCTTTTGTGCCATTGTTTGCTCATAGGCAGATAGTACTGCCTTGTCAAAGGCTTGTTTTGCTTCCTTGGTGCAGGGAAAGCAGATGTCTTTGTATTCGCCGTTTTTCCCTTTATATTGGGGCATGGATACAAACAGGCCTTTTGTGCCCTCTAAAATACGGACTTTAGACACGGCAAAAAACCCATTGATATTGACCGATGCATTGGCTTTCAGTGCGCCATCTGTTTTTACCGGATAAATGCGTACATCAAAATCCATCGGTGTTTCTTGAAACTGTTCCTTTTGGGGAGCAGCCGGTGTTGCTTTTTTTGGCATAACTTCTTCCTCCTAAAATGATTGTGACATGGACTCTGCCATGCCCTGTGTCTGACTGCCTTCTTCAAAAACAATCTGTTTAAATCCAAAACGATCACAGTAATGGAATTCGCTGCCTTCCTCGTTATAAAGCTCTACCACATCGGACATGGACAGCGAATGTCCCTTATATCCAGGGGGATGATTTGTATTGCAGCGATTATAAATGGCTTCAAGATCGTTTGTTCCAAGCTGACCGTCATAAACGATGTTGTAATGTTCCGGAGCAGGCTCTCCAAACTGATTGGTCATTTCTTCTAAGCTGATAAATTTCATATACACATCCGTATCAGACTTAAGCTGCCAGATACGAACACTTTTCAGCGATGCAGCAGTTTCCATACTGCCTGTCAGCTGCTCTCCCGCAAGAAGCCGTTCCATAACACCGTCTGTCCACTGTGGAACAAGATCACGCTCCTGAAGCCAGCTTATAAATTCCTCATTTTTGAAAATAGAATCCACAACAGCATTTCCCTTATCGGTATATCCCGCCGGATTGCCATAATAGGAAATGAGGCCTCCTTTTCTCGTAATCCCTTGCATTTTCTTCACCTGCCTTTAATCTAAAGCCACTAACGGAAAGTTAAAGCAGCAATTTTAAGCTTCTGCTTTATTAATGATTAAAGATTTCACCTTGACCATAGACAACTTCCTCCAACATAATAAGTTCATCCAGTTTAGCGAGGCAGATACCTGCTGAAGCAAGAATTGCAAGTATGCCGGAAGGAACATCGGTAATATCTTCTTGGATATCTGCTTCTACAACAGTAATCTCATCGCTATCCTCATTGACATAAGCTTCTAATTTGGCATCTATCGGAATACCGGCTTCCTCCAAGACATAGTCAGGAATATGGATATCACCGCTTCCATCCAGTAAGCTCTGACAAAGCTCGCAATGAGCTACCCATCTTTCTGGTGTATCCTGACAATCGTCGGAATCTTTGCAATTACAAACATCTCCGCAGTTATCGCAGAAACCGCAGGCCTGTGCCAGTATTACGGTCAGATCGGAAGCAAGTGCGCTAAGGGTATCTATTACCTTTACAAGCTCCAGCACCGTCATTTCACCGTTTACAATTACGCAGATATTTTCGCCGGTGATAACATCCATCACCTCCGCATCAGCAAGGGATGTTCCATCCAGCATTTCTTCAAGAATGTCCTGTTCTGTTTCTTTCTTTTCCTGATTTTTCTTCATAAATATATTCCTCCGTTAAAATATTTGCCCAGTTGCAAGGGCTATGTTACTCATAATCTGGCATAAGCCCAGATATCCCCGCATCAAATAGATTCATCTGTGATGGGACACTTAGCCCACGCTCCTGCATATCGTAATTAGCGATAAGGATTTCAGGAAACTGCGCACCGCCGTCATATCGCTGTTTGATATTATTGATGCGGGTATAGGCATCAATTTGAATACCCGGTGCATCGTAGAGCCCTCTGATAAATTCACAATCGTTGTAGGAAAGCAGGAATTTGCCCTGGGCATTCATTAGGGTATCCCTTAAGCGAATGTGGTCTTTTTCAGTAAATCCATCCTCTCCAACATTTTTATAGTAGCCTTCGGTTTCGAAGTAAGGCGGGTCGCAATAGAAAAAACTCACCGGACGATCATACTGCCTTATGAGCTTTTCAAAGTCTTTATTTTCAATTACTACCTTTGCAAGCCTGCGATGAGCCTGTTCAATCAGTGGAAAATTGCCCCAAATGTCATGGGGTTGGCTGCCAAAACTGGTTAGTCCTGAAGCATAGCTATAGCGGATGAGCTGATAGAACCATGCCGCCTTTTGCACGTCTGATGCAGGGCTATCTTGAGCGAGACAGTTTTTTACATAGTCAAAATCCTCTCTGGAATTAAGGCAATACCGTAGATCATCTATCAGCTCATTTGGTTTGTCCCTTACACAACGATAGAGATTGACAAGCAGGCTGTTAAAATCGTTGTAGACTTCAAAATCATTGCCGGGATTCTTATGAAAGAGTATCCAACCGGCTCCGCCGAACACTTCGATGTAGCGTTCATAGTAGAGGGGAAAGAGATTTACAATCAAATCACGAAGCGATTTCTTTCCGCCTATCCAAGACATAAAACTATTCAGAGACTTCACCCCCCTCCTTAAAGGGCAGTCGGGTCTGTGCTTTGTCAAAATCCGAAAGTGAGCGATTCAATCCCCTTATGGCGGCGCTGATACCGGCAATCCTCCGCCTCATATGCCGGATAGTGGCTCGCAGCTCATTTTCAGTTTTTGCATAGTAATAGCCGCTTTGGTCACTGGCAATGGGAATTGCTTCACGGCGCAAGATATTAATAAGGTCACGAAGCTCCTTGCCATTTACACGGAATATCAACTCCAGCTCTCGGCTTAGGATGGCATTTCCCTTGCCAAGATGATAATCCTTCAGATATTCTGCAAGCTGGTCTTTGTCCATTCTTGCCTCCTTTCCGACCGCTTGCCCGAAAGAAAAACAAGATAAAAAGTAAAAAAGCAAGACCGCTTTCTTTTGGGAAAACGGCCTTACTTTTTTGATTGATATATGAAAAACACCGGCTGCTATACCGGTGTTATTTCATCTTTGTTTACTTATTCATATAGATTGATAATCTCAAGGCTTTCCTTTTCTGCCATACGAACGGTTTGTGCAGTACCGCTTCTGGCTTGTCTATTCCAGTAACATATGATTCTGCTGCTGTGTTCCACCATATATTGATTTCGCTGTGCGTAGCATCTGATATTGTAATGGGTGTTTAAGGTGATGACTTCATCACATTTAGGCATGATTTCATAATATAATTCATGATCGGCTAGTGAGTATCTTACAGCCTGTTCTTCATAAGGAATTACTGCAATCAGCCGAATATATCGTGGATTATTAAAGTCAATCACTGTTTTCTTTTTAACCACTTCCACTGCAGCCATAAGGTCCCACCCATAAGCACCTCCAAATATAAAGGTGTTGTATCCATCTTTTATTGCTTTTTCAATTTCTTCTGACAGTCTTATTCTCAAATGCTCCAGAGCTTCTCCTTTGGGAAGTTTTTCACTTCGATGCCCGGTAAAGCATACTGTTTTTTCTCTGATGAGTTTCCGCTTCACATGTAATCCTCCAGTCATATTATTCATTTTGTATATGGATATATTCCATACACAGTATAAGCAACATGACTATCACAGTCAACTAATAGGGGTATAATTTATATTGATAATATCCCTATTGGAAAGGAGTGATATTCATAGAACGCTTAAAACAGCTCAGAGAGGCTAAAAACCTGACACAGCTTCGCCTTGCAATGGAGCTCAATGTGTCACAGGAAACCATCAGCGGCTACGAGATTGGAAAAGCAGTGCCGCCTGCGGAAATGCTTATTAAGCTCGCTGATACCCTTGATACTTCAGTGGACTATATTCTTGGCAGAACCGACATAAAATCCATGCTTCGTGCTTCGGAGCTTACTGAACAGGAAGCAGAGATACTTACGATTCTTCGTAAACAACCGGAGGATAAAAGGGTCTTTGTATTTGATTTAATAAAAGGGCTTGAAAAATAGAGAACGGCAGGATGGTTTGCATCTTGCCGTTCTCCTACTTCATTGTCAGATCCATTCCTTGTTCATCCTCTGGTTCGATAACTGAAAAACTATCCTCTCCGACAATTACCCCGAGGCTGCGCCCATTGTCAAAAATACAGTGCAGAGTACCAATATCATCTACAAAATCTACCGTTCCCTCAACACCCGGTGGAATCGGGGCATAGGGATCAGCCATATGCTCCATACGAATTTTGGTGCCGGATGGATATCTTTCTTTAATTCTTTCTACCTGCTGTCTTGTTGGAAAACCATTCATTTCACATACCTCCAAATTTCATCTCATTTTTCTGTTCCAAAATTCCCATTTCTTCAGCGGTTTTCAGGCTCCAATCATGAGAATTCCAAAGACTTACATATATCTCCTTGCCATTACATTTAATTTCACGCTGTTCAAGGCCTTCTCCAAATCCGTCGGAACTTTGACCCTCGATGGTTTCCTTTATTTTTGTAAGCTCTGCTTGATTCAATGGTGCATTCAGTGTGAGAACCGCAACTCCCATCAGCTCCCTATCAATTATTTCTACATCAAATAGATACTTTTGAACCTTTGCATTCACTGTATCGTGTTCATTATAGTAATCCATCATGCCACGCTTTTCATCTTCTAATCGATGGCCAATGACTGCTGCTCGGATTTCATCCTCGAATTCCGTAAGTTCTTCAGGGTATATATCAATCTCAAAATCTACCTGATAAAGATCACCATAATCGTTTTCATCCTGATAGGTGACTGCCCTAAGAGGCATATACAGCTTAAGTTCCTGCGGCCCCTGAAGCTCTTTGATTTTTAATCCGATATTTTTATTCAAAATACTCTGCATTTCCATGTTATATCCGTGGTAGATCAGATAGCCTGCTGGAGTGAATGCCCCTGTTTCTCTGTTGATTTTATCTCTGCCATATGACTGGAAATCTGTATAACCCACAAGGTTAACGTCATACTCAAAGTGGCCGCTTTCGCAAATTATATATCTGCCGTATTGTTCCGGTGTATAAATGTTAGGGAAAGTTTCAAACTCATACATGCAGTTTGCCAGCATTTTAAGTTCCTCTGCTGCACTGATTTTTGCAAATGTTGCAAGTTCAGATAAAGCAATAACCTCACGCTGTCCCAGCTCCTTGAGGATAGCTGCAAACTCATTAAGTGAATCTATACCCGTTTGATTTTTGATTACCATGGCTTCAAGATTATTCGGAAGGTTGTGTTCTTCTACCTGCCAATGGACATTTTCCAACCTTTCTGCACCCAGCCGCTCCAAAGCTTTATTCAGTTCACTTTGCTCAATAGGCAGATATAGATATTCGTATCGGCTTTTAGTGCTTAATAGGAGTGTAATGGGTGTATCAGCATGTTGATAATACGGAAAGTTCATACCGTCATAAACCTGCTCAATCTCATTGCTGTTTTTAAATACCACTCCGTAGGGAGTTATTGTGGGATGTGTGTTTACTGCAATTATCTTTTCGAAGTAGCCTTGGCCGTCAAAGCTCTGCAAATCCTCTGCACTGACTGCCATTTGTTCCGTTAGGTACATCTGCCTGCCTACGGCATTTAAATCGCTGAAATCGGCTACCAAGCCGTAACAGTGGGTGTTAAAGCTGAGGTTAGTAAGTTCGGTCATTGTTTTAGATTTTTCAGCATAGGCAGCTGCGTAAAAAGTAGCAAGTTCTTTTTGATCAAAGCTGTCCAACCGCTTCATCAGAAAATTCAGCTGGTCAAGGTTTACTGTTTGTTCCAAGAGCAGAGCTGACAATCGCTCATCGTTATGGACATTGCCAATTTTAATCTCTGTTTTAGTAGTATTGGCAATATCAAGGCTGTCGCATAAAACCTGCAGTTCTTTTTCCTTGCAAGGAAAAGCAAGATTGTAATAATTGTTTTCATACATACATTGAATCATTGCTCGCATAATCTTTTCCTCCTTTGATTTATTTTTTGCATATCGGTTCTTAGACAATCTCCTTCACGGCTGTAACATATAAAGCCGTGGGATGCATAAGGGCAATCACCGCAGCTTTTAAAGGGACCGGTAAGAGCAGGGGGCGGTTCAGGTCTGCCGGTACTTGTGAGACTTTCAGAATCATAACAGGCAGATTTTCTATTCCGTTTGTATTTTACAAGCATATCGTATCCTTTCTGAAAACAAAAAAACCGAAGAATCAGTGTGCAATAACGCACATTAACTCTTCGGCAATGTCTGTTTTTCTATTGTTATTTTATTTTGTAATTCTGCTTACCCAAAAGTGATTTTGCATCATTTTTAGGGCTGCATCTAAAAAATTAGCTTCTGCATCAGTATTTTTCGCTGAAAAAGGGGACAAAAATCGTGCATTTTCAACCCCTTTTTTTGCTTGTTTTTTGATCTTAAACCACTACATGTAGTGGTCAAAGTCTATTTTTTATCCTTTATACCACTACGCTGCATCAGAATCACGCACTCAACGTGGACGGACCATGGGAATTGGTCTACAGGCTGTGCTTTTGTTAGTTTGTATCCGCCATATTCCAACAATTTGACATCCCTTGCCAAT
>Ga0255340_1002274_pt1 | contig 22789 bp, 21 predicted proteins | sample wastewater_treat_7_FD_192417 | JGI IMG/M metagenome (GOLD analysis project Ga0255340, IMG submission 192417) | Wastewater microbial communities from Lulu Island WWTP, Vancouver, Canada - plant10 | ecosystem: Engineered > WWTP > Wastewater > Unclassified | place: Canada: Vancouver, British... | reverse complement strand
ACTATTCATGTGACTCGAAGCTCACCAGGACTTCTTACACCAACAGTTCCGCTTTCTCTCCCACCGACCGGCTGAGCGGAAAATGGACTATCCGCTTTGAAAGCGATAGCGGAGAAAAACTCCTGTTTGAAGTCGTAGACCCCAACCTGAGAGCACCCGATTTGTAAAATCCGGTATATAAATTGTCTTTTTGACATAACGAATAAAGAAAACTTTCCAATCTTTGGAAAGTTTTTTTTATATCGTTAAGGAACAATTTATGACAAAGAACATCAAATTATTGCATGCAGAAGAGAGACCACGTGAGAAATTGATGTCCAAAGGGGCCTCTGCCCTCACCTGTGCGGAGCTGATAGCAATCCTGCTGAGATCCGGCCACGCAAACCTCAACGCAATCGATCTCTCGAGAGAGATTCTCCTGAAGGCGGGAAACAGCCTCAACATACTCTCGACTTTTACGGCACATCAACTGATGAGAATCAACGGAGTAGGTCAGGCCAAAGCTCTCTCCATCCTTGCAGCATTCGAACTCGGACGAAGAATGGCCGCCGAGATTCCCGAACCGATGCCGCAGATTCACAGCTCAATTCAGGTAAACGGCATAATGTCGCCCATCATCAGCAATCTTCCGCACGAAGAGTGTTGGGTGCTATACCTCAACCGTTCCAACCGTCTCATAGGCAAGGAACGAGTCAGCCAGGGAGGTATCAGTTCCACCATATTTGATATCAGAATCATCGTCAAAAAGGCCGTGGAACATCTTGCTACCGGTATAATACTGGTACACAACCACCCTTCCGGCAATCCCAGACCGAGCGGTGAAGATATGCGTCAGACCGAAGCCCTTCGCGATGCTGCCGCTTTGTTCGATATTTCTCTTACCGACCACATTATCATTTCAAAAAACAAATTTTATAGTTTTTCCGACGAAAATTTGTAACTTAGTAGTCGAGTATAAACAAAACGACCACTGCATATGAAAATCATTAACCTAAGCGAAAAAAACTCCCTTCTCAACCGCTATATTGCGGAACTCAGGGACGTAGTTATTCAGAAAGAGAGTATGCGTTTCCGCAGAAATCTTGAAAGGATCGGCGAAATCTTTGCTTACGAGATCAGCAAAACCCTCACGTATTCCCCTAAAGAGGTGGAAACCCCTCTGGGAATAGCCAATTGCAATCTCTCTAATGACAAGATAGTGCTCAGCACCATTCTCAGGGCCGGTCTTCCGCTGCACCAGGGCCTTCTAAACTATTTTGACAAAGCTGAAAACTCCTTTATCGCCGCATACCGCAAGTACGGCAAGGACAACAAATTCACCATCCAACTCGAGTATGCCAGCACTCCGTCGGTAGAGAATAAGATCGTGATCATTTCCGACCCCATGCTTGCCACCGGCGCATCTGCGGTACTGGCTTATGATAGATTGCTTGAGAGCGGCACTCCGATACACACGCACTTCGTATGTCCTATCGCATCAAAATATGGCATCGACTATCTCTCCAAGAATCTTCCTCACAAAAAGGTGACTTTCTGGACTGCAGCCATAGACGAAGAACTTACCAACAAATCCTACATCGTCCCGGGATTGGGAGATGCGGGCGACCTCGCTTACGGCGACAAGATCTGATTATTTGAATACCAATTCCCCTCCCACATAAGTGCGGATAATTTTTGTGGCGAGGATTTCGCGTTCACTGACGGTCATGATGTCTCTGTCAGTGATGATGAAGTCTGCATATTTTCCGGGCTCGATACTCCCCTTTATATCCTCTTCAAAAGAGGTTTTTGCAGCCCAAATGGTCATTGAGCGCAGAGTTTCCTCTCTTGTCAAGCCTTCATCCATACGGAATCCCTCTTCGGGAAGATAATCGAGATTTTTGCGAAATACCGCCGCAAAGAATGTCTTGATGGGACTGACGTCCTCAATGGGAAAATCGGTGCCTGTAGGAATCCATCCGAGCCGGTCCATAAGTTGTTTGAAATTGTAAGCGTGTTCAATCCTGTCACCAAGACGTTCTGCTGCCCAAAACATATCGGAAGTGCAGTGAGTCGGCTGTACGGAGGGTATGATCGAGAATTTCCCGAATTTATCCATATCTGCCGGATTTACCACCTGTGTATGTTCGATACGCCATCTGCGATCGTTCTCTCCCTTTAGGATTTCACCGTACATATTGAGTGCATAGCGGTTGGCTGCATCCCCGATAGCGTGGGTGGCCACCTGGAATCCATGCTCGTCAGCCCATTGAAGGCATGAGCGGAACGTCTCATCACCGGTAACATGTATGCCACGAGTTTTGGGAGCATCGGAATAGGGTTCGAGCAAAAGTGCACCTCTGGAGCCGAGAGCGCCGTCCTGGAAGAGCTTAAGGCCTGCAATTCGCAGGCGGTCATTGCGATAGGGAGCGGTAAAGTGCTCCATATTTGCCATTGAGGCCGAAAGATATGCATCTATACGCAGTTTGAGTTGGCCGTTATTGCAAAGTGAGTCAAATATCATGAGATTTCTAAGCGACTCGCCCATGGAGGTAATAGAGGTGAGACCTGCCTCAAAGCACTTTTCCTGTGCGGTAAGTATAATATGTGCCACTTCCTGGCCGGTATATTTTGGGGTAATATTACCAAGCTGTGCTCCCGAACCCTCCATGAAGAGTCCTGTGCCGTTGTCCTTCATTCCCGCAAGCTCAATGGCAGCCTTGTTGGCCAGTGTGGCATGATAATCGACTCTCGTGAGAATTACCGGAATATCGGGAAAGGCTTCGTTGAGACGGTGGTAAGTGGGCATCGATCTGTCATCCGTCCAGTCGTTCTGGTCCCATCCTTCACCCAACACACAGGTCAGATTATTTTCCTGCTGCGCCTTTTGGAGACGTTCCACCATTTCCGCATAAGATGTGGCACCTCTAAGGTTTACTTTGAGCAATGCATATCCAAGAGAAGTAAGATGGCCGTGACAGTCATTCAGTCCCGGATATATGGTGGCCAGACTATTCCTGAGGTTGACTACGTTGTCCGACTTATAGTCAGCTTTGATATATCTTGTGGAGCCTACGGCTACAAATTTACCGTCATTGACGGCAAATGCCTGCGCTTTGGAAAAATCTTCATCGACAGTATAGATATTGGCGTTGATTACAATCAGATCAACCTTTTTTTTGTGACCGCAACCGGCTAAAAAAAGGCAGATAAGAATGGGGAGGATAATGCGTTTCATATAGGTTTATTTTAAAGACATTGGTTCACAAATAAGAGTTGCCGAGGTACAGGAGAGTACTTTTACTCTTATAAAGTCTCCCGCCTTATGGCCTGCTGCAGGGAAGATACAGGTTTTGTTCTGAGAAGTACGACCCATCAGTTCCTCTTCGGAACGTTTGGAAGGTCCTTCTACCAGCACCTGATATTCGCAGCCCACCGTATATTGGTTATTTCGCAGGGAAATTTCGTTCTGCAGGGTAATGATCCGCTTGAGCCGCTCAGTCTTGACCTCGAGTGGAACATTGTCTTTGAATCGTCTTGCCGCTTTTGTGCCGGGTCTTTCCGAGTATTGGAACATAAATGCACCGTCAAACTGCACCTCTTCCAATAGGGATATGGTCTCGAGATGGTCCTGCTCGGTCTCTGAACAAAATCCCGCTATCACATCGGTCGTAATTGCGCAGTCCGGAAGTATTTCGCGAATCTTATTTATGCGCTCCAGGTAACTTTCACGGGTATATTTGCGGTTCATCTTCTCCAACATGGAGTTGCTACCCGACTGTACGGGCAGATGAATGTGCTTGCAGATATTGTCATACATAGCCATAGTGTAGAGCACGCTGTTGCCCATATCTTTAGGATGCGAAGTGGAGAAACGTATTCTTACCCCGCGGTCTATCAATGCCACCTGTTCCAGCAAACGCGCAAAATTGATCTGGCGAGAGGGGTTGTGAGGGTCCAGCCAAAGGTAGGAATCGACATTCTGTCCGAGGAGGTTTATTTCCTTGTAGCCGTTGGCAATTAGAGATTCAGCCTCTCTGACGATGCTCTGAGGGTCACGGCTGCGTTCTGCTCCGCGCACAAAGGGAACGATACAGTAGGAGCAAACGTTGTTACAACCTCTCATGATCGATATGAATGCACTGACGCCGTTAAGGTCCATCCTAACCGGTGTAATGTCTGCATATGTCTCCTCATGAGAAAGAAATACATTGATTTGGCCCGTACCCGCTTTTGCCGCCTCCACGAGACGGGGAAGGTCACGATATGCATCCGGACCGGCAACCAAATCCACTACCGGATATTCAAACAATTGATCCTTGAGACGTTCGGCCATACATCCTATAACGCCTACCACAATACCGGGACGGCGCCTCTTTTCCAGACGAAACAGGTCAAGGCGTCCTAAAACCCTCTGCTCGGCATTTTCCCTTATGGAACAAGTATTGACAAGTATCACATCGGCATCCTCCATCTTCTCACAAAGAGAATAACCGGCATCCTGCATAACAGAAAGCACCACCTCGCTATCGTTGACATTCATCTGGCAACCATAAGTCTCAATGTACAACTGCGGCTTTGACGGGTCTGTAATCGGTTTGACGGAACGGAATTTGTTGTCTCTCATATCGCAAAGATAAGTTTTTTATATCTTTGCGAAAACAAAAGGGCTGATATGAGATACAAATTATTTCGCAACATACTTCTTTTAATCTCAACATTGCTGCTGGTTGGCGGCTGCCGGGACTACAAAAAGCTTCAATTCAAATCTTACAATATAGAGCAAATCGAAAACATATCTTTTGGGAAAGGCACTCTCTGCGCTACTCTCAACCTTATGATTGATGTAGCCAACCCCACCTCTACAACCTTTACTGCAAAGGATCTTGAAGCCACCATTTATAGCGGCAACGGTCAACCTTTCGCACTCCTGACCTCAATGGATAAGCTTGTAATTCCATCCAACAGCGAGGACTCCCTAAAATGGGCAATCAAAACCGAGTTGTTCAACCCTCTCTCCGTTCTCGCAACAGGCGGTTTTTCAGTTGAAAATCTCGATATAGAGAATATGACTGTGGACTATAGTTTGGTGGTTTTCGGGGGCATCAGAAAGAAACTCTCAGGTAAGGGAGTCGTACTCGGTGAATTGGTTCGCACCTTTAAATCCCCTTCTCCTGACTCACAATCCCAATGAACATCCTTATGAAAAGAATATTTTCAACACTTGCAATACTCCTCTGCATATCATTGAGCAACCTCTTTGCGCAGAATCAATACATACCGCAAGACACGACCATAAATGTCAGAACGGAAATGGAAGTCGATACTCTGCTTGCAGGCAGACAGATATTCTTACTGCTGAGCGAGTCCTTCCCCGGAGGCGGTACGGCCACAATACGACAGTCCGGCACTCTTCGCAACGCACTGCTGAACCACATCAACAGCAACTCCGAGCGCAAGATTACCGGCTACCGCATCAGAATCTATTTCGACAACAGCCAGAACGCCAGGGTACGCTCTGAGGCGATAGCAAACCAGTTTGTAAAGGAATTTCCCCATATAAGGGTATATCTCAGCCATGTCAATCCCTACTTCAAGGTGACTGTGGGAGACTTCCGCACCAAGTATGAAGCGCAACAGTTTGCGGCAAGAATTGGCAGTAGGTACCCTTCCGTGTTTATAGTAAGAGAGCAAATAGGATATCCTAACGTCTCCACCAGCGATATTTCTCTTTGATTTTATCCCGAAGCAACTTTAGCGACGCAATGTGCCGCTCAATCTTCTCAGGGTAGATATCTTCAATATTCATCATAATACCGGTTTCCTCCACTCCTCCGAACTCTTTATTGACGGAGGTGCCGAACACGCGCATACTTGGTGAGAGACTCATATAGGAGTTGATCAGCGGAGGTATCATCTCGCCCATCTCCTTAAGAGAGGCTACAAGCCGTTTGTAAGCCTCCTTATACTCAAGTCCCTCAAAAAGAGAGGCATAATAAGGATTCGATGCGTCACTGTCAAGCGGCTCTATAGGGGTTACAAGAGAGTCGTTGTCGGGGAAAAAATGGTGGAGGAAATAGAGCAATATATTGCGCGCCTTGACATTATAGGTGGAATACATCGTCACTTTACCAAAAAAATAACGGTGGGTGTCATACTTTACAGTTAGCGCCCCAAGTCCATCCCAAAGATTGTCCAGCGCAAAGATACCCTTGCGTTTGAGGTTAAGACGCTGGTAGAGTGGCTGCACGAATGAGCGGCCCAGCTCTATGGTATAAGGCAACACATCCTTGACAAAGTGTTTTGAAAAATGAAACAGCTTGCTTGTAGCCATCTTCGCGGGGTCTAAGCCACCGGAACAATCGATGTAACGATAGCCGCCGACAATCTCCATCTGGTCAGGATCCCAAACTATCAGCTGCTTGTAGGGATTTTCGGAATCGGTATCGTACTCATCGATATCTATATCCTTACCGGTACCACCACCGGAACTGCGGAAGGAAATCTCACGCAAACGTCCGATTTCGCGCATTATATTGGGAGAATCTTCTGCTGATACGTCATAGAGCATATTGCCGCCCCTATTTGTATCCCTGATGTATTTGTCCGGAGTGAGTTCGTCGATAATCAGTTTACGCTCAACCGGTTGGATTATTGGCTTCATAGGCTTTTTCTCTTATTATATCGGTCCATTCTCGCAGCGATTTCTCCGGAGTGATGCTCTCGATGGGGATCGGATCGCCGAACCGGATTTGAAAGCTGCTGTTTTTCTGTTTGAATAATTCGTTGGGAAGGAAAAGCATCTCGATGTTGAATTTTATGCCGAGAAATTTTCTGACCTTCGCCAAAGTATAAAAGAAATTGGAATTTCGTCCCGAAAAATATATCGGCACGATATCTCTTTTGTGGGCGATAGCCTTTTTAAGAAAATTGGTCTGCCACTGGGGATCTGTTATTTTTCCTTTTATTTTCCTTGAACAGAGTCCTGCCGGGAAATAGAGTATCTGAGATTCTGATGAGTATGTATCGTTGATTAGTTGTGCATATTCACGGCTCATCTTTCCCACTTTGTTTACCGGAATAAAAAGCGACTCAAAAGGCTTGACATGCATTAGAAAATCATTCACGACAAATTTGATGTCGGGAAAGATCTTGCCGATAAGGGCAATCAACACCGAACCGTCCAACCCACCCAGAGGGTGATTGGAAACAAAGATGTATCTGCCTGACGGATCAATCTTCTCCATTCCGTGAGGCGTGTAGGTGATACCCAGATGTGCAAGTGCGTGCGTAACAAACTCAACTCCCTCATAATCTCCATAAAGAGCAAGAATCTCGTTGATCTCATCCTGATGAACAAGTTTCTTAATCCGGTTGATTACAAATCCCGGTAGTTTCTTCGCCAACGACGGACTTTTAGCAGCAATAACTTGCTTTACATCTATCTTTAGTGGTGTCTGACTCATCGTTTCATAGTTGCAACTAGAGTTGTTCTCTACTTTTGTATGCTTTAACTCCCTCTTCAAGCCATTGGATGAAGGATTCCACATCGAGGTTGTAGCCACGGGGCTCCACCAACTGCCTGCCGTTGTTGTCCTCCAGAACATAATATGGCTGAGCATTTACTCCATATCGTGTCAATGCAAAATGGGAGTTGATCTTGCCGAGTGTTTTGAGTACTTTTCCATTATCATTTGTCACCCAATTCTCCTCAGGGACCTGTTTCTTATCATCTGCATAGAGGGCACAGATGACAAAATCCCTTTTGAGGATCTCAAGCACCCTCGGGTCACTCCATACCCTCGCCTCCATCTCACGGCAATTGACGCATCCGTGGCCGGTAAAATCGACGAATACCGGTTTGCCTACCCTTGCAGCGTAAGCCTGAGCCTCCTCAAGGTCAAAAAAACCATTCAGCCCGTGAGGAAGTTTAAGAAAATCCCCATATTTGACGGTATATGTGCTTGCCGCTTCCGTCTGAGTAGTACTACTTCCATCCGTTGGTATCACAAAATCTTGTGTGCTGATGGGAGGCAAATAGCCGGAGAGACCTTTGAGAGGAGCTCCCCACATACCCGGTATCATATATACCACAAAACTGAAGGAGGCAATGGCGAGTACCAGGCGGAATACGCCAATATGCTGGAGGTCGCTGTCATGCTTGAACTTGAGCTTGCCAAGCAGATAAAATCCCAACAAAGTGAAGCAAACGATCCAGATTGCAAGATAAACCTCCCTATCGAGCAGTCCCCAGTGATAAACCTGATCGGCAACGCTGAGGAACTTGAATCCAAGCGCCACCTCTATAAATCCAAGCACCACCTTAACGGAATTGAGCCATCCTCCGCTCTTTGGAACATTGCCCAAAAGAGAGGGGAAGAGAGCGAATATCATAAAGGGAAGCGCAAAGGCAAAAGAGAAAGCCAGCATAGTGATGATCGGAGCCCAGAACTCCCCTGCCGTGGACTTTATGAGTACCGTGCCCACAATGGGACCGGTACAAGAGAAGGATACCAATACAAGAGTCAGGGCGAGGAAAAACACTCCTCCCAATCCTTGACGCTTAGTCGCCTGTTGATCACTCTTGTTGACCAACTTGCTCGGCATCACAATCTCGAAGGCTCCAAAGAAGGATGCCGCAAAAACCATGAACACCAGGAAGAAGAGGATATTGGGCAACCAGTGGGTAGCCAACCAATTGAAGATATCCGCAGTGACGGCATCTCCCCCCACTAAACGTGTTATGATGATAATAGCCGCGATGGGGACGGTGTAAAGCAACACAATGAACAGGCCATACATTATCGCACGGAACCTGCCTCTTACCTTGTCCTCAGAACCCTTAATGAAGAATGATACTGTCATCGGCACCATGGGGAAAACACAAGGAGTCAGTAGTGCCGCAAATCCCCAAAGAATAGCCTCAATAATCATAGCCCAAAGCGAACCGCCTCTGGTGGCCTTTTCGGGGGCCGACATCTGAACTTCATCATCCGGTGACGAGTCTGCAGTAACTTCGTCAGACTCTTCCTGAGTCAGTCCGGGAGTTTCCCGGGCTGCTGCATCCTGCACTTCCGATGCAAGAAAGGGTGCTTGCAGCTCTATTTTCATGGTATGGTCATCCGGTGGAGTACAGCTGGTATCGTCGCAGGTCATCCACTCGACCATTACCTCCACAGTGGCTTTCGGTACTGCAAGTTTTACCTTCTGAACAAAAGTGACGCTCTTCTCGTAGTAGCCTATTACCATACCGAACATCGGATCATTGACCTTTACTGGCTTCTCAATGGAGCTGATTTCACCAACTTTAGTCACACCATTTGGAAGAGTGAAAGTGAAAGTGGTGGCATTAGGGCCGTTTTCATAAGGACCCATATCGTACATATGCCATCCCGGGGCAATGGAGGCCATTATTTTTATATCGAATGTTTTATCACCAACTGCATCCGAAGCAATTTTCCAGGAGACCAAATCCGACTGAGAATATACTACAATTGAAATTCCTGACAGGAGCATCAGGACAAGAAATAGTTTTTTAATGAATCGCATCATTATTTGTATTGTTATAATAAATAGAGACCCATTTTTGATAAGTGCTCATTACTCCGTGATATTATGGCTCAAAGATAACCAAATTGTCAAAACGAAGGATAAATTCAGTGGATTTTTCAGAGAGAGGAAGATACAGTAACATAAAATTGCTACCTTTGTTATAAGATGTTAAAACAGACATTACAACAGACACAGACTACAAAGCTCTCTCCGCTACAGATTCAGACCATCAAACTTCTGGAGCTGCCGATGCTGGAACTGGAGCAGAAGATACAGAGGGAGATTGAAGAAAACCCCGTACTGGATGAGGTTATAGGAGAATCCGAGGAGGATGAGTCAGCGAATGTTGCACTCGATGCATACGACCGCGACGACCCCACACCCTCATACAAGCTCCACGTCAATAATCAGGGCAAAGACCTCAAACCACAGTATAATACCTTTTCCGTACAGGAAAGTTTTCATCAGAGTCTTATCAAACAACTCGGTTTCTGCCCTCTTGATGAGAGGAAAAAGCAGATTGCCACCTTCATGATAGGAATGCTTGAGGACGACGGATATCTCAGGCGCAGTCTGGACTCTCTTACAGATGACATTTCGTTCCGTCTTGGTATCGAAACAACAGAGGATGAACTTGAAGATATCCTCTTTATAATACAGGAGTTTGAGCCGGTGGGCGTAGGTGCAAGAGACCTAAGAGAGTGCCTCCTGCTGCAGATTGCTGCGAAGAGTCACACCCCCTCACAACAACTTGCCGAGGCCATACTTCGGGACTATTTCAATGAATTCTCCAGAAAGCATTACCCAAAAATCATATCGCGGCTGGGTATCACCAGCGATGAACTCAAGGAGGCTATCGAAGAGATCCAGCGCCTTAATCCCCGTCCCGGCGGGCAAATTGATGACTCCTATTCGGAGCAAACCCAGCAGGTGATCCCGGATTTCATCCTGGAACTCAGAGAGGGTGAATTGGTGATGTCTATGCCAAGATACTCAATACCAGAGCTTAGAGTAAATAAACGCTATGCGGATATGCTGATTAAAGGTTCAAATGAGAACACCAAAGCCGGCAAGGATGCGGTAATATTTGTCAAAAAGAAACTTGACGATGCCAAATGGTTTATCGAAGCTATAAAACAGCGCCAAAACACCCTGCAAAATACAATGAACGCCATCATTGACTTCCAGAGGGAATTCTTTATGGACGGTGATGAAACCAAACTAAAGCCGATGGTGCTTCGCAATATCGCTGAAAAGGCCAATCTCGATATATCTACCATCTCAAGAGTGGTAAACTGCAAATATATCCAGACACATTTCGGTATCTACCCGCTGAAATATTTCTTCTCGGAAGGCCTTCTGAATGAAGATGGAGAAGAAGTTTCTACTCGTGAGATTAAAAATGTCCTCACACAGATTATCGACAACGAGGACAAGAGATCTCCCTTAACGGATGAGAGTATAGTCGAAGCCCTTTCGGAAAAGGGTTACAAGGTAGCCAGACGCACGGTTGCCAAGTACCGAGACCAACTGGGCATACCCGTAGCCAAACAAAGAGTACAATTATTATAATTAAAATAGATCATGACTTTAATTAAGACCACTTATTTAGGTAACCTGCGCACAGAATCGGAGCATGTTGACTCCGGCAGCAAACTCATAACCAGTGCTCCATTAGACAACAATGGAGATGGACTTCTATTCTCCCCCACCGACCTTTTCGCAACCTCGCTCGGCAGTTGTATGCTTACCATAATGGGAATGACGGCCGGCACCTACGGTTTCTCGATTGACGGAGCTACCGTAACAACCGAAAAGGTAATGGGCACAAATCCCCGCCGTGTTGTGGAAATCCGTCTTGACGTACATTTCCCAAAGGGTATGGAATATTCCAAAAAGGAGCAGACCATCCTTATCAATGCCGCTAAATCCTGTCCGGTAGCAAACAGCCTCGATCCTGCTATCAAAAAGGTGGTGAATTTTAATTGGTAAGCTCCCACTCGGTACCCTCTTTGGTGTCTTTAATGTGGATCCCGATGGCTTTTAGTTCGTCGCGGATTCGGTCGCTTTCCGCCCAGTTCCTCGCAGCTTTCGCCGCATTGCGGGTCTGAAGTATCATATCTACCAGACCTCCGATGAGCAACTCTGCAGATGAGTCCCGGCGGTCATCAGTTAGACCGAGCACATCCGATACAATCTCCGTAAAGAGTCTGTTGAGTGTATTGTAATCGGCATCATTGAGCACCTCTCCTTTGTCTTTGGCTCCGTTGACAATCTTCACTGCCTCGAAAAGAGAGGAGAGAGCCACAGGTGTATTAATGTCGTCGAGCAACGCCTGATAGATCTCCTCTTTGATGGAGGCCACCTGCTTTAGTGTCGGTGCATCGGCAGAATGTTTTAGTGAAACGACATCCTTAGCTGCTTGCATAAGTCGTTTGAGTCCTTTTTCAGCAGCCTGCAATGCCTCGTTGCTGAAATCGAGAGTGCTCCTGTAATGCGCCTGAAGTATGAAGAACCTGATGGTCATAGGCGAATAGGGCTGATCCAGTGCTTCGTGTCTACCCGCAAACAGCTCTTCAAGTGTAATGAAGTTGCCTTTGGACTTGCCCATTTTCTGACCGTTGATGGTGATCAGATTGTTGTGCACCCAGTAATTGACACCGCCTTTGCCGCGTGAAGCGACATTCTGGGCCAGTTCACACTCGTGGTGGGGAAATATCAGGTCCATTCCGCCACCGTGAATGTCAAACTCCTCTCCAAGATACTTTTCGCTCATTGCCGAACACTCAAGGTGCCATCCAGGAAAGCCGACACTCCATGGAGAAGGCCAACGCATGATGTGCTCGGGTGATGCCTTTTTCCAGAGAGCAAAGTCGTTGGGAGAACGTTTGTCATCCTGCCCATCCAGCTCGCGCGAGCCGGCCATCATCTCATCGATGATACGGCCAGAAAGCACTCCGTACGTGTGTACACGATCATATTTTTCAACATCAAAATAGACCGAACCATTGCTGATATAGGCATATCCGGCATTGAGAATGGTTTTGACAAGCTCTATCTGCTCAATAATATGACCGGAAGCTCTCGGCTCAATTGAAGGACGCAGCACATTGAGCTGCTTCATCGCCTCATGGTATCTCAATGTATAGGTTTGTACCACCTCCATAGGTTCCAATTCCTCAAGACGTGCTTTCTTGGCAATCTTATCCTCGCCCGTGTCGGCATCGTTTTCGAGATGACCTACATCAGTGATGTTACTGACATATCTCACTTTGTGTCCAAGGTGTCTGAATAACCGGAATAGCAGATCGAAAGTGATTGCAGGCCTTGCATGTCCCAGATGTGGGTCACCATATACGGTCGGGCCGCAGACATACATTCCGACATAGCCGGGGTTTACGGGTTTGAATATGCGTTTTTCCCTTTTGAGGGTATCATAGAGAAATAAGTCACGAGCCATAATCATCTGTTTTTTGCACTAAACTGCAATGTTGTTGCAGTAAATTACAAAATTAGCAACTTTCGGCAATATTTGGCTCGCTATTGCCGAAAGTTGCGCTAAAATGTAACAGTTCTACTCTGCCGGAGTCACTATAGAGACTTTGCCGGCAAGAATCTCCATAAATTGCCGCTCGTCACCGCTGCTGGAGGTATACCTGACATTACGTATACGCCCTACGACCGATACGAGAATGCCTTTACGAATGAGCGAAAAGTCAGCAATATTACGTCCGCTCCAGGCGGTAATGTTGTGCCAGGTGGTCTCCTCCTTAATTTCTCCCTTCTTGTCCTTGAATGTCTCGTTGGTCGCAAGAGAGAATCTGGCTACCTGCGAATTGCCCACCTCCGTGATTTTCGGGTCGTGGCCTACATGTCCTTTCAACTCTACCCGATTGATAAATGTACTTTTCATAATAATTGGTTTTTGTTACAATGGCAAATTAAGACAGATCTAAAACATATATCCATACTCTAAACATTTATATCCGTTTCGATATATTTCAATCCGCTAAAATTGCTTTTTCAGCAGCCGTATGTAAGTATTTTCAATTACTTTTGTCATTAAAATAACGCTTTACATCATATTAAATAGAAGATTTGTATGGATCCGAAAAGAAACTGTAAGAGATGCGGCGAAAGATTCGTGGGTAGGAGTGACAAGATCTTCTGCTGCGACAGTTGCAGGAATGATTATCACAATTATCTCCGCAGGGAGCGAAACAAAGGGATGAATCTGGTAAACAGCATTCTCTCACGCAACCGCGATATTATTCGTTCGCTACTCTCGAGGGGTATCGAGAGCATCGACACAAGACAATTGAGCATGCTTTCCTTTGATTTCGGTCATTTTACATCTATAGACAAACGAATTCTCGGACGTACCTGCTACCATATCTACGAATACTGTTATTATTATTCCAATGGCGTAGTACATTTCTCCCTCAAGGAATGAGATTATTTGACTTAAAATCGCTAACTTTGAGATTCTGAAACAAATTATTACGCACAATATGAAACTTTCCAAAACAATGACTGCGGCATCGCTGGCCGCACTTATGCTTATTTCCTGCACAATGAAAGAAAATCCTTTGCTACAGACATCTACACACCCCTATCAGGCCCCGGCCTTTGACCGGATCAAAATAGAACACTACAAACCGGCATTTATTGCGGCTATTGAAGAGGCCAAAGCCGAGATCCGGCTCATTGTTGACAATACCGAAGAGCCCTCTTTCGCCAATACAATAGAGCCGCTCAACACCTCCGGACGCACACTCAACACTGTTGCAGGCATATTCTTCAACCTTAATCAAGCCTGCACCAATGCAGAGATGCAGCAAATTGCCGAGGAAGTAGCCCCAATGATGACCGAGTACAGTATGTCCATCATCCTTAACCCCGTGCTTTTCCAAAAAGTAAAGGCAGTCTATGAGATGAAAGATAGCCTCGAACTCAATCAAGAGCAGGCAAAACTGCTGGAAGAGAGTTACAAATCCTTCACTCGCAACGGAGCCAATCTTCCAGACGACAAAAAAGAAGAATACGCACGATTGCAGGAGGAACTTTCAGTGACCACACTCGCATTCGGACGCAATGTACTCAACGCCACCAACGCTTATATGCTCGAGATTACTGACGAAGCTGATCTGGCCGGACTCCCCGACTATGTTAAGGAAATGGCTGCTGCAGATGCGCAAGCCAAAGGCAAGGAGGGATGGGTCTTTACTCTCGATCAACCGAGCTACAGCCCCTTCCTGAAGTACAGCACCCGTCGCGAGCTGCGTGAGCAGATCTGGAAGGCATACAACAGCAAATGCATAGGCGGAGAGTTTGACAATACTGTAAATATCCGGAAGATAGTTGACCTCCGCATCCACATAGCACAGCTGCTTGGATATGATACCTATGCCGATTATGCACTTGAGGATAGGATGGCAAAGAATCCCGCTACAGTCAATGATTTCCTTGCAGATCTGATGCAGAAATCACTTCCTTTCGCCAGACGTGACGTAGCAGAGATCCAGGCCTATGCCACGGCCAACGGTTTCGAGGGACAATTAATGCCCTGGGACTTCTCATATTGGTCGGAAAAATTCCAGGAGGAGAGATACTCGCTTAACGAAGAGCTGCTCAAGCCCTATTTCGAACTCTCCAGCGTACAAACAGCCATTTTTGATCTGGCAGGACGCCTTTACGGACTGAAATTCGAGGAGAATCCGCAGTTGCCCGTATACCATCCCGACGTAAAGGTATTTGAGGTAAAAGATGAGAACGACAGATTTATGTCTCTACTCTATATCGACTATTTCCCACGCGAGAGCAAGAGAGGTGGCGCATGGATGACCTCTTTCAGAGAGCAGGGCTTCTACGACGGAGTCGAGGAGAGACCTCATGTATCATTGGTAACTAATTTTACCAAACCTACTTCCGACACTCCCTCTCTGATTACCTTCTATGAATTCACCACTATTCTCCACGAGTTTGGGCACGCACTCCACGGAATATTGGCAGAGGGTACTTACAGCACTTTGACAGGCACCAACGTCGCCCGCGACTTTGTGGAACTTCCCTCCCAGATTATGGAGAACTGGGCATACGAACCTGAGTATCTGAACTCTTTTGCAAAGCATTACCAAACAGGTGAGGTGATTCCTCGAGATCTGATTGACAAGATTATTGCGGCAAAGAATTTCCTTGCAGGATATATGAACGTACGTCAGCTCAACTACGGTATCACCGATATGTCCTGGCATAACGTCACATCTGTGCCCGAAGCCTCTGTAGTGGACTATGAGCAGGGAGTTCTTGCAAATTCGGCCATATTGCCCGCAATCGAAGGTATCGTCTTTTCGCCTTCGTTCAGCCATATTTTCTCGGGGGGATATGCCGCCGGTTACTACTCCTATAAATGGGCTGAGGTGCTTGAGGCTGACGCATTCTCGCTCTTCAAGGAGAGAGGCATTTTCAACAGGGAGGTGGCTGCGGAATTCCGTGACAAAATCCTCTCCAGAGGAGGCATCGAAGATGCTGATGTGCTCTTCCGCAATTTCCGAGGAAGGGATCCCCAACCGGAAGCTCTTCTTGAGAAACTCGGTATGAAATAAACGGTACTAATCTTTTAAACTATATCATTATGAAAAAAATATTTTTATTTATTGCCACTGCTGCACTACTTATTAGCGGCGGTTGCAACAACACAGACAAGCAAACTCAGAATCCTATGGAAAATCCTGTAATCGAGACCATTATGGCTCGTCGCAGCATCAGGGCATATCAGCCCCGGGCTGTGGAACGCGAAGTTATGAACCAAATCGTAAAATGTGGCATCAATGCTCCCAATGCAATGAATGCTCAGCCCTGGGAAGTCCGTATAGTGGACAATCCGGAATTTATCGATGGCTGCACCAAACTTTTTGTGGAACGAATGAAACAGGATCCGCGCGGGGCGAAAATGGTAGAAGACCCCTCTTTCAAAAATATGTTCAGGAATGCCCCCACAGTGGTATTTATAGCTATCAATGACGGCAGATTCTCTCCTATTGACTGTGGTCTGATGGCACAGAACATGATGCTTGCAGCCAAATCACTCGGAGTGGGCTCCGTTGCTCTTGGAAGTCCCGTCGACTTTTTCAAGAGCGAAACTGCGGCAGAATATTACAAAAAGTTGGAATTCCCCGACACCCACCAACTTGTACTTGTTTTGGGATTCGGCTATCCTGACGAAAGTCCGGATGCCAAGCCCAGGGATGATAGCAAAGTACGCTGGATAGAGTAAAGATGATTCCTTATGAAATAGAAGAGAATCTTTCCACGGAAAGTTGGATGGTGGGTGACGTCAAGGCGGGGTTTCCCTCGCCCGCAGAGGATGTTCACGAAAGACTGGATCTGATCAAGCTACTGGTGCGCAACCCAGCCTCCACTTTCTTTTTCAGGATAGACGGAGTATCGATGGTGGACGCCGCAATGGATGAGGGAGACATCATCATAGTGGACAGAAGTATTGACCCCTTCAACGGCTGTATGGCAGTCTGCTATATTGATGGCGGATATACGGTCAAAAGGGTCGAAATCCACGGAAAAGAGCTGCACCTGTTGCCGGCCAACGAGAGCAACGTCTCCTACAAGCCCATTATCGTTACTCCCGACAATCAATTCATGGTCTGGGGATTGGTGACTTATGTAATAAAAAAAGTCTGACTGCGATGTACGCGCTGGCTGACTGCAACAACTTTTTTGTCTCTTGTGAACGGGTGTTCCGACCAGACCTCAACGGGAAGCCGGTCATCGTGCTCTCCAACAACGACGGTTGCGCAATAGCACGCAGCAATGAAGCCAAGGCTATCGGCATCAAGATGGGGTCCCCATTTTTCAAAATACGACATCTTGTTGAGAAGTATGGAGTTGTCGTTTTCTCCGGAAATATGGCGCTCTACGGTGATATGTCGCGCAGGGTGCGTTTGACCCTGCAGGAGTTTGCACCCTCGTTGGAGGTATATTCGATAGATGAGGTATTTCTCGACCTACACGGGATGCAGATTGAAGATTTCGGAAGTTATGCAAGGGAAATATCACGCATCTGTCTGCGCAACACGGCCATTCCTGTTTCAATCGGCATCTCCCCTACCAAAACTCTGGCGAAAATCGCCTCCAAACTCTGCAAACAATATCCAAAGTTGCGAGGAGGTTGTTATATGCACCGCCCCGAGGATATTGAGAAGGTGCTGCGTAGATTTCCGGTAGAGGATGTATGGGGAATCGGACGGAGAACCACTCCAAAACTCTATCAAAGAGGCATTCGCACCGCTTTTGATTTTGTCAAGATGGATGAAGAGAAAGTTCGCAATCTTATGGGCATCACCGGATTACGTACGCACAGGGAGCTTCGTGGCATACCATGCATCCAATTTGAGGACAGTATTGTAAGCAAACAGTCGATATGTGTTTCCAGCAGCTTTGCAAAAGAGATAAGGGATTGCAGGGATTTGTGCAGTCAAGTTGCAAATTTCGCCGCAAAAGCGGCGGAAAAGCTTCGCGGACAGGGCTCGGTTGCCTATGAAATGATGGTCTTTGCAATGACAAATCGCTTCCACAATGATGTCCCGCAAGCCTACAAAAGCATTCTTGTCCCCTTTGTGGAACCGACCGCCGAGCAACGCACTATAGTCGTAGCAGCTATTGCCGCCACAAGAGAACTCTTTAATGCCCGAATGTCTTACAAAAAAGCGGGAGTGGTCATAACGCGTCTGGAGCAACGTAACCAAATAACCGGCTCGCTCTTCGAAGATGGCGAAGCAGCCGAACGCGAATCCCGTATTTCTTACCTTATCGACTCAATAAATCAACAATATGGTCACGGCTCAATCCGTATCGGTGCCCAAGGAGATGGAAACATACATAAGTTAAGCGAACACCGTTCCCCGCACTATACAACCCTCTGGAGTGACATTCCCACAGCGAGTATTTGAGAAGCCCGACATAATCAGCAATATTCTCATTGCGACGTAGCGAGTCATTCCAGCCTTAGTAACAACATTAATCATGCAAGCATGTTGCTCTACCAGCCTCTAAATCCAAATATTCAGATAATTGTCGTATTTTCGTAGCTGCAATTTAAAACAATAAAGGATAAAGATAATGAGCTCAAAACTTAAAGTTGGAATGAAGTATGTCCTGGAGCATACCGTAAGGGAAGATGAAACTGCTTTCAATTATGATTCGGGAGCAATGCACGTCTATTCCACTCCGGCAATGATTGCGCGAATGGAGTGTGCTGCCCACACAATGTTGATGGATGCGGGTCTGGATAGTGTAGGGACCATTGTAAATATCGAACATAAAAAGGCCTGCAAACCCGGTACGGTGGTTATTGCTGAGGCACTCCTGACGGAAATTGACGGAAAACGCCTTACTTTTGATGTAAAAGTAACCGACCGGGAGGGCAACATTCTTGGTGAAGGCACTCACGGTCGGTACATTATAGATCCTGAACGTTTTATGCAGAAAATCGGGTAAAATTCAATTGCCTTTTGGCTGTTTATCGTATGCTACGGCAACTTCAATGCTGAAAAGCAAGGCCAACTTCCTTTACTTCTTTAACATTTCCAATATTTTCAATCGGAAAGCATATTCGTATTTTGCTTGCGCCTGTTCGCTCAAAACTTGCGTGAGGTTGCTTTTCGCTTGAAACAATTCATATGCATTGGCACGACCGCTATCAAACTTCTCCTGTGCAAACCGATATGCTTCTCTTCCCGATATTTCTGACTTTTGTGTCGCTCTCCACTTACTTTGAGCACCTACGGCGTTGTGAAATGCCTGCTCAATACGTTTTCGAAGTTCTATCTTAACCTTGTCCATTTCAATGCGACTGTTTTCTACCGCAAGTTCTGCTGTGCGGATGTTATTGCGGGTCTGGAACTTGTTGAAAATAGGAATACGCAGACTAAAACCTAACGCATTGCTCATATTGTTACGAAATTGGGAGCTGAATGGATCATTGGGTCGTTCGCTCATCTTATAATAACCGGTACCCATATTGGCGCCAAACGACAAAGTAGGATAGAGCTCCGATTTTGCCATAAGCACACCTTTCTCATTGCTTTTCAGACGATATTCAGATGCACGAATTTCGGGACGAACCAGTAATGCCTGTTGGTAAACATCTGTTGGCGACAACAACATTTCGTTCTTGATTATCTCCTCTACCGATGGTACAATAACATCGAAATTTAAAAAATCATCAAGCTCCATTATTTGCGCTAAGTCAAGCAATGCCAGTTTTAAATTGCTTTCTGCCTGTACCTTGTTTTGCTCTTCACGTGCGCGTTGCGCTTCCAATTCGTATATTTCTCCTTCCGCCATTTTTCCGCTTTGGATAAGTTCATTGCGACGAAAAATGTTTTCATCGGTTAAGGCAAGTTGTTCATTAGCGATTTGCAATAGTTCTTTTTGAAGCAAAACCTGCAGAAAAGCGGTAGCCACGCTCATTTCTATATCGTCCTTATATTTTTCCACATCAGCTTCCGCTGCGCTCAAGTCAGCTCGTTTCGCATCTATATTGTGCTTCATACGCAATCCATCAAAAAGGGTAATATCTGCTCCCAGTCCAAAGGACGTCTGAGCCGAGTTGGTGTTTTGATAGATATTATCAAGTCCGATAGAACGTCCGAAAATGAAGTTTTGCCCCGCTTGTGCGTTAAGGCTGGGTAATAAATCATTCCGTGCCTGGGTATAGGCAATTTTGCGCTGCTCTTTGTTAAGTTCCTGCTGTTTTATTGTACGATTATTTTGCAACGCAATCTCTATACACTCTTCAAGGGTGTATTGCTGTGCCATTCCTGTAAAGGAAATAGTTAGAAATAGTGCTATTATTATTTGTCTCATGTTTTAACTCTTAATTACTAATTATTACTCGGAACTCGATACTCAGAACTATTTCTTTTTCTCGATTATCTCATTTCCACGAACTTTCTCGTCTAACTCCAAACCATCGATTATTTCGATATTAATACCGTCAGATAACCCTACAGAGACATATTTGCGATCGAACTCTTGCGGGTTTTCATTTTTCACCACATAAACAAATGAGGAATCGTTACTGAATTCGATGCATGTTTCGGGAATCATCAGCACATCAGCTTTTCTCTCCAAAACAATATCGGCATTCGCACTATATCCGGCACGGATAAAGACATCTTTAGGCATCTCCATTTTGGCTTTCATCTCGAACAAAATGGCTCCACTCTCCTCAGTGGCTTTTGGCGAAACATATTCCAATACGGCTGAGATTTTCTTGTCCTGAATGGCACCAATCGTTATCTCCATAGGCATTCCTGTTGAGAGTTTACCAACTTCCGTTTCATCAATTTTTCCCACAAAGAGCATATCGTTAAGATTTGCAATGGAAGCAACCGTGGTCCCGTCATTGAAGTTATTGGTTTGGATAACCGAATTACCCACTTTTACGGGAATATCCAGGATAGTTCCGCTCACCGTAGCACGCACCAATGTATTGCTCGATTTCTGAGTACTTTTTGTCATTCCTGTTTTAACCAAATTCAGGTTGTCAGTGGCCGCCTGTAGCTCTTCCTGGTCATTTTTATATTGAAGTTGCACCTTTTCAAACTCTTCCTTGGAGATTACCAAATTTTCGTAAAGTTTCCGGTCGCGTTCATAATTAATCCTACTTTGCTCCGCAGCAAGTTGTGCACGTGCAACACGCGATTCCGCTCCACTCAAATTGACCATATCCGGAACAACCTGAATTTTCGCGATAATGTCGCCTGCAACAACCCTATCGCCTGCTTCTTTGTATACTTCGGAAATTATACCCGACATTTGAGGCTTGATTAGAATCTCATTGCGGGGCTCCACCTTGCCTGTTGCTACAGTTTTCTTCTCTATGGTGCCTTTTGTAACGGTTTCAATCTGATATGTTTTTGGTACCGGTCGCGACTTCTTGTAAAGGAATACAAACGTCATGATAACCAATAGTCCTAAAAGGGCTAGTAATGCAATTTTTAGTACTTTTTTCATTTTAAGTTATTGTTATATATTATTTATTTCTATTGCTTGGCTGTTAGCTCTTTGTAATTCTAATTAAGATTATTATCTATCATTGTTTCTTCTTGACTATCTCCTTCATTTACTCCTTCCTTAATCAATCATCCATATTTCCTCTTAGAACTCAAAACTCAATACTCGGAACTCAGAACTCTACTATTCCTCCGCAATTGCCTCAACAGGTTTTATCATCATGGCGCGTTGGGCGGGAATAAGCCCTGCCAACATTCCGATAACGATTAGAATAATGAGTGAACCCACCGCCATTGTGAAGCTGATTTGCGGATCTTTAAAAAATTGATCACCTTGACTTAGGACTACTCCTACTGCCGAAAGCAACCCCACACCCAGCACAATTCCGCCAATTCCTGCCAGAACGGTCAGTACAACACTTTCACTCAAAATTTGTCCTATAATATTATTCGGTGTCGCCCCCAAAGCACGACGGATACCTATCTCTTTGGTGCGTTCGCGCACGGTTACGAGCATGATGTTGCTGACGCCGACGGCTCCCGCGAGCAATGTGCCAATACCGACGATCCAGATTAGAAGGGAGATACCAATCTCCAGGTTATTGAACATTTTAAATTGCTCTTCGATGTTCATGCTAAAAACCGCCTCTTTGTCGTCAGGTGATATTTGGTGCTGTTGTTTTAAAACTTCCGTGATTTTATCCTGAATACTTCTAACAGCTACACCAGGTTTAGCGGTAGCTGCCAAAAAGTGAATAACATTACCTTGATTAAATGCCTGCTGCATAGTTGTAAATGGCAATACTACGGTTTCCGCAGTTTCTCCGCCAATGCTCACGCCGGATGTGCTTCGCGCCACACCAATAACTTGAAAATAGATCCCATTCACTCGAATCTGCTTTCCTACCGGATCCTCACCATGAAAAAGCACCTCATATACCCGTTCACCGATTACGCACACTTTGCGTTTTTCAGTAATATCTATATCATTTACATATCGGCCGTAGATCATTTTGCTTTTTTCGATCAAATCGTATTCGGGATAGCATCCTTTTACCAGATAGGAACCTCCCTTATCACCTCGCACTACATTTTTATCACCATTACCACCTCCAAAAAGCACTGGTGACATATATTGCAAATCATCCACTCTATTTCGAATAATAGGTAAATCACTATTTGTCATATTCCAAACACGCCCTTTTCTGAAACCTTTATAGGGC
>Ga0255340_1002251_pt1 | contig 22973 bp, 13 predicted proteins | sample wastewater_treat_7_FD_192417 | JGI IMG/M metagenome (GOLD analysis project Ga0255340, IMG submission 192417) | Wastewater microbial communities from Lulu Island WWTP, Vancouver, Canada - plant10 | ecosystem: Engineered > WWTP > Wastewater > Unclassified | place: Canada: Vancouver, British... | reverse complement strand
CAAGGTTACGGAAGTTCAGCACAGCGTTTTGGATAGAACCGGCCAACTCTTGCAGTTCGTCTTTGTGGAAGTATTCGAACGAGTTGAAGGAGCCGGTGTTGTCGAAGGAGAACGCAGAACCGATGTGCTGGACATTGGTGTCCATATTCTTGAACGCACCTACACCGATGACCAACTCTCGTTTCTCCGGCACTGCTATACGCCAGGGGGTTCCACCCAACTTGGCGTTGATGGCTATGGACATATTCTGCAGCGTGTATGTGAAACCGGAGCGCTTTTTCCTCTTATCCTCGTCAAGATGGGCAGACATCTTGTCTGTCTCAATACACTGGAGGGCGATGTCGTTATACAGGAGCAGTTCCTTTATGCGGTAATAAATTGCCTTCTGGTTCGTGTTTTTTGTGTGCTTGCTGATAGGCGTCAGGTAGATGGCGATGTACTTGTCGTTGGGGTCGAATTGCATCGTTCCCAACTTCTGACTTATCTCCGGAATGGGGTCATCGACGGATGAGAATGTGATACCTTTTACCAACGTGAAGGGAAGACCAAGATAGTGGTGTAATCCGATATAGTGGCTGAAGCCCGTGCCATATCCGTTCTTTATGTATCCGTATAGTTCAATAGCGAGGTCCTTCTGGTCCTCGTGGGCAATCAGGAATAGTTTGATATTGCTTACGTCTGGGTGACGGAATGGGCCGTGATTTATGCCTCGCTGAGGAACCACGTCTGTTTGGTTAACGCCATAGTTGTTTTTACCGAAAACCAGTTTCTTGCTTGAATCCTGGACTTGCCCCGCGCTTACGGTGGTGAAATCATCGGCAACGGAAATGAGTTTCCGGAAATCGTCTGTGCAAAGGTACTTTTTCTTGAACTCAGTTATCTTGGCAATGTATTTCGTATAGCGGTTCTTCTTGAGGAACGGATTATCCTCCTCTTCGGTTTCTTCCTCAAAGCCGAGGAATGCCGCAAGTCGATTGTTGACAACAGGATAGACGTGAGAAAAATCCACCTCATCACCTTCGTTCTGGGCCTTGCAGAGCCTCTCGTACTTTGTGACACTATACACCCGAGAATTATCTTTCTTGCGGCGTACAACACGCAGGACACGGTTCATCAGGTCGACTGGATTCTCTCCCTGTGTACTGAATGGATCTGTTGCGTCGTTGTGTTCTTTGATAAAATCGGCAACCGACTTCCGGTATACTTTGGCTGGGCGGTCATAGGAGATGACCAACTCCGGTGCCCGCATCTGGTAATTGTAATTGACCTTGATGGTGAAGCGGTCGAAATAAGCACAATCTTTGACCATCTTTTCCTGTTTCTCCTTCGTGCGTAGCCACACCTGGTTATCCTTGATGTAAGTGGGCTCAACAATGATTTCCCGTGACGAGAAGAAATGCTTAATCTCACGATTGTAGTAACGCTTGACCAGGGCGAAGTTCTTCAGATCGCCGAAGTCGATGGCAAGGGGAGTGAAGCCATCCAGCTTCCGTGTGAAGGACGTATAGATGGTGTCGGCGTTGCCGATTCCGGGGAATATCGTCTCGATATTGGAGGGGAATAATTGCAGCGTCAGCGGGGTAAGGGGTACATCGTCTCGATCTTCTTTAGAGAACCAAAAAGTGACCGGTTCTGTGGGGAAATTGAAAAGAAGAGAATTCAACCGCAGGTCTTCTTTGCTTGCGATTGGGGCATAAGAGGGTCTTTGATTGCTTATCATTTTGGAGCAGAAATAATGACTAATAATCAGTGAGTTATAGTAGATTCATCCGCCTCATTATCTTCAAGAGGAAGGCGAATGATTGAGCGCGAACCGGCTCGAGTTCGCCGGCATCGTAGAGTGCTTTGTTCTCTTCGAACCAGGCGTATTCCTTGGAACTGGGATATGGCAGCGACTCGTTTTCTGTGATGTGTTTTGCGAAACGCTCAAGCCGCTCATCCCAGGAGACTCGCTCCTTTTTGACACGGAGGTGGCCATACGTTTCGTCAATGCGTTCAAGTTCGGCAAGTTCTTCGGGAGACAGTGTGCCTTTCTTCTGGTTGCCTTTGGCGACGGAGTAGAATCGGCTTAAACGAGCCTCTTCGCCCTCCACGCCAGCCGTGAACGGGAAGCGGTCATTTGCCTTTATAAAGCGCTCCAGACGTTCGATGCTGTCTTTGAATGGACGGCGGCCCTGACGCTTCTCCTGCAGGACATATTCCTCGCCATAGTTGATGTCTGTGAAACCGATATGCAGAATGTCGCCTTTGTAGTATAGACCAAAGCGGTTGTTGGCTTCGGCCAGCAGATTGGCTTTGACACTGCTTTCCTTGACATCCTCCCGGAACTTCGCGATGTAGTCGCAAATGTCGGTGAGGGGAGCAATGGGCTGGAACAGACTGTTGAGATACTCAACGGCGAGGTCTCGGATGGTCCCACCTCGTTTTTCCGTATAATTCCATTCGGCAAGGGCATAGGTGCTGGAGCGGCTGACGGCGACGATATTGCTATTACGGAGAGCGTTGGGGCCAATCTTCGATGGAATAAGTTCAAGGTCGGGATAACGCTTGTTCAGTTCATCGCAAATCTCTTCTGCCGTCATCGGCTTGTTGTACTCTCGCAGGATGTCCTCGATTAGGTTCGGAATCGTCTTGCGGGCATTGGCCGGGAAGTATATCTGGCTGTTGATAATGTTATCGGGATAGCCCTTCTGCAGGATCTGGCGGCATTCTTTAACAATGGCGTAGAAATCCTCATCAGGCAGCTCTTTTTGAATCAGATTTCGAACGAAGGTTTCGAGGTCATCCCGGTAGGGGAAAAAGCGCTTCTCCTTGAGCATTTCTTCAACTGCATCAAGGAACTTGTCGAATTTGAATAGTTTTGCAGCTCGTTTGGACACAAGGTAGAGGCGCGTGGCGGATGCGGTTGTCTGGAACAACGCCTTCCGCGCATCGCCAAGCAATGTCAACTCGGAGTCAATCTTCGGAATGCAGATGGTGATATACTCGTTGCTGAAATTGACTTCTTCTTCCTCTCTAATCCGGTTGAAATCATATTCTGATTGCGCCTCGTATTTATAGTCGCCGAGCAGATCCAGGCCCTTGAAAGACTGAGGGTATTTGCCCAAGAGGTCAAAGCAATCTTCCCTGAGTTGCCGGACTCTTTCACGTGAGAGGTTGAGTGACTTGGCTACTTCGTTCAGGTCTTCGACTGGTGTGCCGTTGTAGGTTTTTAATGAACGCCGGATAATATCCTTTTGACGCTCATTTGTCGAGTTGTCAATCAGATAGGAGAGAGTGGCGAAGGCGGGATAATGGCCGCATTTCTTTGCAATCTGAACTATCTTTTCAACCTGCTCGTCATTAAGTTTCAATTGGAACAGTATCGGGACAAACGTCATCTCCGGCTGGGACAGGTCACCGTTTACATACGAATCAATATCCGTGAGTAGGACGGTAAATACGTCCAGCAATGCTTTCGATGCATTGTGATTGAGTCCCTGGAATTTTACGTTTTCACTTGCCTGGCCAGCAACGGTAAGATAGAAATCGACCATTGAGCCGTTGCAAGCCCCCAAGAATTTCAGGTATGAGTGGTATACACGAATATGCTCCGATTTCAGTCGTCTATCGATGATGGGTGCAGCGAGTGCTGCCTTCTCGGCATTGAAAAAGACGGCTCTGGTCCCAGGGTGAGAAACAATGCGGCGCATCATTTCTCCAAGCCGGACCACTTCTTTTGCTGAAACCTCGCCGATGCCCATCTCTCTTCTGGCACCTGCGATGTCCATACTAAGCACTTTCTCGAAGAACTCGCCTTCAGATTTGGAACGGCTGCGGAGTACACTTAGCAGAATGGCTGAGGCAGGGAATTCCAGCGTGACTATCTTATCATAGACATACGCCAGGAAACGAATCTCATCTTTATCTGTAATCTCCGGCTGTTCTACTTCCTGCTGAGCAGGAGCCTCGATTACCTCTTCCGGGGTTTCAAGTTCTTCGGGTTCGGGTTCAGAAATAGGTTCCGGCTCCGGTAAAGAAACAATTTCTTCAACGGGGGTTACTTCCATCGGCAAGACGGGCTTAGGATTAGCGTAGCCGTCAAGCGTGTCCTTGATTACACCGACGAAGTCCACTATCCTACTGTACATCAGCTTTGATGCTTCCGGACCGAGGCCATCGTATTTAGGCGTGCCCGAGTCGGTAAGCAAATAGCGATAGTACAGTACCTTAACGGAGCGCAGGCACTTATCCTTCCAATACCGGTCGAATACGTTTTTGAAGCGGGTATCGACACCGGACATACTATCAAACAGCTGGTCTGAGAGAGCGGCAATGTCTTCCTGATGGATGAAGGCCAGGTAAGCCATGTCGTCATTTACTACCTGCTTGTAGTTGTCCAGGAAATACTCTGTGCTGGCGGCAATCAGTTTGCCTTTTCTGAATGCGCGGCCAAGCAGCTGGTCTGTATCGTTGAGAAGGCGGTAGAAGAATACAATGTCGTTGTTGCACAGCTTGCGCTCACCGACAAGGAAGCCGGAGGCGCGATAGTTGGCCATCCTGATAAGGGAGGTATAAACGTCCTTTTGGAAGCTGTATTCTTCTGCTCTATCCATTGCTTTACAGTTTTACGCGGATGTTAGGCATCGGCTGGGAGAAGGAACTCTCCGTATCAATATTGGCGCACTGCTGTCGGACCTGGTCACGACGGTGTATTGCCGGCTGGAGGCAGTATCTGTCAAACTCCATCTTGTCGATGTCTTCGACGTTGGTGATGTGCGGGAAGAGGAGTTTGCAGTAGGCTGTTGCAATGCGTCGAACGGCGTTCAAATGGCGTGTATCAGCCTTTTTAGGCACCTCAATGGCATTGTTGACCAGTTCGGCGTATTCCGGGGCAACACGGAGTTTATGCATCACCTCGGAGAAGAATTCCACGTTGATAGTCCAGTCGCGCAGAATCATATCGTTGTTCATACGCGGGAGGAGCCAACCCTCGATGAAGCCGTGGAAACGGTCAAGGAGAGCAGATTCGTGGAAGACGCCCGGGAGTTCATCAAAGTAGCGGTCACTGCGAGGGAAGCCCTCGGAGGTCAGCTCGATGTTGCCCAGGAGCATAAGACCGCACTCGGACATAAACTCATAGTTGTCCACGGTGGCCTTTCCGTACTCGAGGTAGCCCTTCAGGATGGCCCGCATTTCCAGCGGATCGGTAAAAGTGATACTCTGAATCTCATCGAAGGACACCAGGTCGTGGTCGTGCATAATACCAGGAGTGCGCCGTGCTTTGTCGAAGAAGAGTTTGGCGCGAGAGACGGCACCTCCACTGACCAGCCAGGAGTACTTGCTGAGATTGCCGAAGACGTATGACTTACCGGTTCCCTTAGGAGCCAACTCGACCATATTGAGACGGGGCTCGATGAAGGGGAGGAGACGCGTTATGAATTCCAGTTTCTGGGTGAGGCTCTTAAAGGAATCCGGATTGTACTCCATTGCGGAGATGATGACATCAATCCATTCCTCCGTGGAGAACTCTGCGCGGAACTTACGATACAGGTTCAAATCCAGCTTCTGGAGGGGCTTGAAGGGCTTGAAATCGACCATTTCCACGTGCCCAGCAGTTCCTTCATCCGGCGGGAGGTAAACGACCTTCAGAAGGCCCCATTTTTCACCGTCGATCAGGTCGGAGGGATACCTTTCCACCAGGTAGGAGGGAATAAGGGTCTCGTTCGGCTTGATACCCATATCGGGGATCTGGAACTGAACTTTGTTCGCAATAAGGTTGGTGTTGACAATGAAGCGTGTGAGCAGGGTGAGCGTCTCGCCGTTGCGGAGACGAGCCTTCACCGCATTATTGTTGTTCGGAATATGCTCATCCAGGTAGCGGGCCAACTCCTGCTTGCGGAGCGTCCCGTCCGGCTTGGCGTATTGGGAGATGAGGAAGTCCTTCACGAATGAAGGGAGGTTCCTGCCCAGAAAGACATCATAGTTCTGGGGATTCTTCAGGATAGCGGCCGAACCAAAGACCGTTCTGATTTTTTGTCCTAATTCGCTCATTGCTAAAAGTCTAAGAAGTCGTTTCCACCGAAGCCGGTGCCATTAACTTTAATAATCTCGCTGTAGGAAGTGCCGCCGGGAATGGTGAAATCTGCCTTGTATTCGCCCTCTTCCAGGCCTTCGACACGTGCAGACCACTTGTTGCCACTGCGGGTCATATTGTATTCCTGGTCATCGATAGTAAGTTTCACTCTGGAGGGTTGAGGCATCACATTGACGGTGATTGTAGGGTCGGAAACCTCGATTTCCTTCGTGAGGACCTCGTATCGGTAAGTAGCCAGGTTCTGTTTCTTATTGGTGATGATGATGTAGGGGACCAGCACCTCCTCGGGAGTGCAGCCACCGTGTACCTCGTGGACGGGTTTGCGGCGCAGCGAGGAGTGCGTCAAGGCTACTTTATAGCGCTCGCCGTCATTCTCGTTGATATGGACCACATAGTCGGCATCGTGGTAAAGTTTGTTGTCGCCGGTGACGTTGATATAGCGTCCATCATGTTCTACCTTGGCATCATACTTCTTGGAATCAGCTAGACGTGAGAGGCAGCTGAGGCCGTGGTCAGAGACGATGGCGATGGTATGCTCGCCGTGGGAATTGCTTGTGATGATTTCCCACATCTTGGCGGCCAGCACCTTCAACTCTTTCACGAGAGTAGCGTTCTTCTTGTACCCGGCAGCATCGTGCGCAATCTTGTCCAGTTCCTCGAACTTAACAACATCGTCAAAACGGTTCTGGGCCGTAGCGGAGGGGATGGTGCAACGTGTGACCTCGGAATAAAGCACACGGAATCCGTGGCTGCTATCTTCGAAGATGGATAGCAGGAAGGGGAGGAACTCGGCACCCAGAGCATCAACCCAGTAGACTTTGTCGGGTCGCAGATCGGCGTTATTCTGATGCTTGTGCAGAAGGTCGTGTGTCTCGTTGAAGGAGTGGTACCAATCGTAGAAAGAGTCTCCGTCGTGATTCTTCTCAGCAATAAACGAAGTGATTGACTCCGTAATCTCATCGGACAGTTTGGCGTCACGGTATGCCGCCAGATAGTCAAGATGCCAATTATCCTTGCGCTTCTCAGTGGGCTTGAGGTCTGCCAGGTACAGACCGAGGTCGGGGTATTTCTCGGCTGCTTTCTCGAGAGACAAGCCGGTGTTATCCCGATTGGCAAACCAGGCGGTGATGAGCACTTTCTCGAAATCGAAGATGCCAGTCGTCAGGGTGATGGCCAACTGGGTGTTATTCTGGTCAAGTTCGCCAAGACAATTCTTGATGTAGGTCTTCGTGGACTCGTCCGTGAACTGATTGAACAGAGCGGCAGAACGCTTCATCAGCAACTGACGCTCAGCAGCGAACTTGTTTTGAGTCGAGGGCTCGCTGAAGTAGAAGATACGTTCCGCAATCTTGGAAGGCAGCTCGCAATAGTTCTCGTAGTCTGTAATCTCATCGAAACAAACCTTGAGGTAAGGGTACTTTTCTGCAAGAGCGGAAGACAGGAAGTAGTTCTTAATGAGCCAACGCCCGTAAGGCGTAGTCTCCGACTCAATCCAGTGCTGGATCAACTCACGCGGGGATACTTTTGAGAACCCGAAATGACCGGACACGAAGGAAGAGAAGTTAAATGTAGCCGGGCCAGCTTTGATAATATCGGCAAGCAGCTGGGACCAGAAGTCATCTTCAAATGCATCATAGGTCAGCGGAACATTGACACCGAGGAAGGATTCAATGTATTCGTATGAATTCTTTATATGCTCGAAGGTGAAGATGTTGTCGGGGTCGGAGTACTTCTCCTTGCGGTTGATCGGGCCGGAAGAGCAAATAATCTGCTCCTGCGGGGCGTGTGTCTTCCAGAAACGCAGCCAGTCGTAGAGCGTGTCCAGGCACTTGATATTATCGTGGCCGGCGAACGCATTCGACTCGTTTTTGATGGTAGTAAGGAAGACTTTGGTCTTGTGCTCTTCGGTCAGGTAAGCCCAGATAGGGGCACTTTCCTCTATACGGGCAAAACTGCTGAGAAAACCACTGAATCGATTCTGCAGGCCAATCAGAGGAATATAGATGCGCTTTTCGGGGTGGTCAATATCCTCCGTGTTTATCATTATCTCATTGAAAAAACCACGGAAGTCAGTGTCGGTATAGAAACGGACCAATTCCGAGAAAGGCGTAACTAAAGATGTTACCTTGAGCCTTTCTATCGTGCGGCATAGCTCGTCGGTTGTAATCCAACGCTCGTGGTTGTCTTCAATCAACTCCTCCAGGTTAAACGGCTGTACTCCCAAAATGGGTAAATCTTTCGCCAACTGATGCCAGACATCGAAGTTGTTGAGCATGATGAAGCGGACAGGGTACCGGCAGCGAAGCGGGTCTCCGTCCTTCATGTCGCGCTTGATTTCGTCAAGCAGCGCATCGTAGGAGTCGAAACGGATGATTTTCTCTGATGCGTCCATAGGTTACGAAAGATAGTTGGTTATGAATTCTGCCACTTCCGGATTGGCCTCGATGATGTCGAGGACCACCTTCTGCCACAGAACACCGGGCATATTGGCTTCTTTAACCAGATTCTTGGCCTTCTTTACGGTATCCTGGTCAACCGGCTTCTTGACCGGTTCCGGTGCAGGGGTAACGGGAGCATCGCCGGGATATGCCGGGGCGGCGCCACCGGGAGTATCGGGTGAGGCGGGTTTTGTAGGCTGGGCCGGTTTCTGGGCATCTACTTTGCCAATATAGAAGTTCAGCACACACTCGCGAACATCGGATTCCTTGCGGAAAGCGACCTCGGACTGAAGATGTGAGATTTCCTCTATCAGTTCGTTCCACCAATCCCGCTGGATCTTGACGTTCTTCATTGAGTTGATGAAGTTCAGGAAACCGTTCTCGTAATTGTTGGGGTTGGAAACGAGCTGTGCAATGTCCATCTTCTCGCCGTTCACAAGGCGATAGAGGTTCTTAATTTTGGCAATATCGGGATTCTGGTCCGACTCAAGCACCTCGATAAGGAGTTTGATGATGGCGGAACGGTTCTCGTTGATGTTGTCGCAGTAGGTGAGTACCCAGAGCGGGTACTTTGACTTCTGCATACAGAACTCGTTGATGCCCCAGCGGACATTGCTAAGGCTCTTCACTTCGGGAATATCCTTGATGAACTGGAGCTGGAACACGTCGTACAGCAACTGCGTGAGTTCACTCTCTTCCTTGGAACCAAAGCGAAGCATCAGTTTGTTGCTGGCCTCTGAATGACCGTCATTCCACATCTTGAACAGTTCCACAATCATTTCCGAGAGTTTCTCGTCGGATATAGGCTGGGAGATGGTGGTGACAAAGAGATCAGCCTTATGTTTGCGCAGCGCGTAGGCGAAAGCAACCCAGTTAGCACGGGAAGGGAAGAACCCGAACGGAGGGCGCATCAGCGGGGCAAATATCTCGGAGAGGGAGAACTTGTCCACGTATTTCTTCTTGGCATCTTCGATGCACTGATCGACCTCCTGGCAGACCTGGGCAATCCAAGCCTCGCCGGTAATGGCAGCCGAGGTAAGTTTGCACTCTTCATCAACAAGATGGTTGTCGTTTTCTTCGAAGATGTACTTGGCCGGAATATCGGAGCCGGAGAACTTCACCAGTTTGTCACGGGTAGGAGACTGGAGCATCTGGAGCACCAGGGCGGGGAAGTTCTTGTTCGCAAGGAAGGTATTGGCAACGCCAGTGCGATATGCCTTGATGGCCTCCATGCCCTTCGGGAAAACCCTGAAACTGAACTTCTTATTGATGAGTGCGTAGATGTTGCCGACAATACCTTCACGGGTCTGCTCGCCGTTGAAATAAAGGCTGAAGGAGCCGTTGACAAGCCGGTTGCCCCACTTGTTTATCAACTGCTTGGCAGCCAGCTCGCTTTCTTTCTCGATTGACTCCTGATAGTGGCTCTTAGCAACGTTGTGGTTGGCAATCAGGTCGATGAATTTTGTGCGAGCCTCGCTGGAGAGCACCTCGTCCGGAATGATATGGATGGAGTTGAGGAATTCCGAAGAGAAGTCTTTTACGCGGTTCTCGAAGGCCCGGCGCTCCTCTTCCGTTACAGCCAGATAGATGGCTACGTGAAGAGTGTTCGGTTTCTCCGAGGTGTATTTATTCAGCTTGGCGCGAACGACGGATTCCTGGTCTGAGCAGGAGAATAACTGCGGCTCGCACTTGCGGATAAGGTAGTCGCCTACGGTAAAGAGTTTGGTAATATTCGTCTTGGCGGCAAAGTTGTAACCCAGGAAGTCGTTGGCAGTCTTGAACTGGGCGGCCACTTTCTCTTTCTCCTTGGCAATCTCTGCCGGGTTGAGGGAACTGACGGAAATCTTGAACTCACCGAATACGTCGCGGGCAATGATCTGGTTGGTGTCCAGGAAGCGCAGGATGTCATCCATCTTAGGCTCCAGTCGGTCATAGGCAAAGAGACCACGGATACTCTTCTCGTTGGGCGAGATACGTGCGATGATGTCCGTACTCTTGGTGGCGAACTGGGTGGAAAGGGTGTTCAACAGGAGGATACCTTTATACACACGCACGTAGTCGTCACCGGCTTCCTGTACCCGATGGATATGGTTCTGGTAGTTCGATGTGAAAGCGCCACACAGCGGATTGGCGGCGAAACTGTCGAGGAAGAAGTCCCAGAGCCATTCCGCAGTGAGGAGGCCGCGCAGTTCATAGACGGATTCGTCGGTGATGAACTTGCGGAAGCCCTTCTTATCGTCGTTCATGAAGTTTACGACGGAACGGTTGGCGGAACCAACATAGTCGGAGAGTTTCGAGCAGAGGAAGGCGCTGTAGGGGTGCATCGGGAAGAGTTCCAGGATGCTCTTGCGCTCATCCTCAACGCCACCTTCGCACAGGTAATCTATGAGTTCGTTCAGCTTGACCGTGCGGTTGTAACGAAGCTGAGCGTAATCATCGTCACCCTGAATGTCGAAGGTGTGGCGCATAACCTTGTACGTGGAAACCTCATCCATCATATAGCGGATGGTGTAGAAGCGGTCGTTCATCGTCTTGACATCCTCGCGCTTACTGCCAGAGGTTACCTGGTCTTCCACGCGGTGGGAAATCAGGAAGAGGAAGAGATTGCAACTCTGCGACTTCTCGGCGATATTCTGGAGCACGTTGATGCGGTCGCTGCCGATGGCTTCCATGATGGAGGTAAACTCATCCCAGAAGATAATCAGGCCGTCTGCGATTCCTTCGGCTTCAATGGCGTGTTCCACCTCGGCAAGCCACTCACTGACGTTCTTTGTGGTAAGCGGAACACCTACGGTCTTATAGAGAGCCTCTTCCAGCTCCATATAGGCCTGGATATTATTGTCCTTCAGCAGGGAAATGACCGATTCCGGGGTAGGGGCGATGTCCTTGAGGTCCTCGTGCTTATCGATGGCATCCTGCGTGTATTGCATATGCTCCTCGACGTATTGCACGGCGCTCTCGAAGTCAGACTTGACCACGATGTCGGAATGACCGGCAGCATCAAGTGCCTCCTTTACCTGGCGCTGCAGGGACAGGGAGAAGCGGGGAAGATCGTATGCACCCTCGACACCTTTGATGACCACGGAGAAGAACCGCTTATTCTTGCGGAAGTTGTCCACCTGGGCGCGAAGGCTCGGGTCTTCTATCTTGTTGAAATAGAAGTTCACGTCCTCGTACTTGTCACATAGAAGGTGACGGACAACGGAACTGGCGTGGGATTTACCAGTTCCGAAGGTGCCTTGAACCCAAATACTCTTACGCTTGAACTTGTCGGACGAAGACACGGCTGTCATCGTCTGCTGCAAAAGGTCGCAAAACTGGTTCGTGGGTATAAAAGAAGCCCATAGACGATTGCTTGACTCTGCCGTGATGTCGTACACCGGCAGGTAGTTTTGCATCTGTATAAAATCGGAATAGCTTGCCATAATATCGCGTCTGAGTTGGTTCTACTAAAGCATCATCTTGATTATGTCGGCAGAAGAGATGTCCTCACGGAGATTGATGTTGTCGAGGCCCAGGTTGAGCTGGACGTTGAGGACGTGGTTCCGTTCCTCTTGCAGGGTACGCAGGATACGTTCGAACACCGGGCGGTCAAGGCCGAACTCACGATAAATACCCTCGGTCTGACTATCCGAGAAAAACTCGGATACTGTAAGCGAACGGCGGTCTTTTTTCTCTGCGTACAGGTACAGGGAATAAGCAACGGCAGCAATGGACACGTCGTTGTAGGTCTTACGCATGACTGCCAGTTTTCCGCTTTCTTTTGCCAAAGCCACAAGCTGAGGGTCGCTGCTCAAAGAACTCTCCTTGAAGGTATTGATGAGGGAGTTCAGCGGATTACTTAACGTGCGTCCCTTGAGTTCAGGATAGGAATCCTGGAGAATAACATCCATTTCCGCTCTGGCATACAACCGCTCAAAACCAATGGAGGAATGGAACCAGTGGCAAATCTCAGAATTGGCGCATAGGTTAATGAAAATGATCTCCCATACGATTTTCGGATTCGAGGGGTAGAGAGACATTAACTTCATGCCAATTTCAGAAATCTCCTTGGTGTCTTCCTTGAGAATCTTTGCCTCCCGTAGCCAGTTAGTAAACGGAGGGATTTGATAATCCATATTAAGGCCGTGCTCCTCGTTATCGAAGAAGGTCTCATAACTGTCAAAATACTTGCGAAGCCAGTTCTCGCGTAAGCCCATGCCATCGTTGTAACGATTGATGCCGGATTTGGTCTGTTTCATATTGCTGGTGTTATTATTTGTCGGATTGTCGCCGTATGATGCGCTAACGGACGCTGCTGTAATACATCCCTTTTCATTAAAGTCAAGGCACTTGTAGCAGTGAACGCATTTATTCTTATCCACAGAAGCGATAGGAGTAACCGCCAGAGCGCCAGTAGGGCACTCGACCTCGCACACCTCGCAGTGGACACAATATGTGGTCTTGAATAGAATCTTCTTTAGACGGCTGATAAGAATAACATCGCCGCCGGTATCACCAAATTCAAAGGATAGAGAGTCGTCCTTGAAGAATTGAATCTTAAACGTATAGACGACTTTGTTGTATTTCAGTTTGCCATCTATAACATTGTCGGATTGGGTATATGTGTATGGTCCAAGAATCTTGAGCCAGGTCAGCAAACTCTCTTTTGGATTATGGAGGATAGCCTTAAAGGACGGATTGATGGAAACGACGTTAACGGTAGATTTTACTTTCAAATCACGACCACCGGCCCTCATCTTCCAGCGCCCAGTCTTAATATAGTTCTGTACGCCTTCCACATTATTGGAATGGAGACTATTCTCAATCCAAGAAATAAACGGCTTGATGGTCTCGGGATAGAGTTTCCCGCACAAATCTTCACTCCAGCCTGATGAGTAGGGGCAGAGAATACATCCTACACGAGACAGGCCTTTCCGGTAAGATTTATTGAAAGGAAGGCCATACATAAGAATGTAAAGATAAATCTCCGAGGAGTTCCATTCGAGAATAGGGCTCACGTTAATCATGTTATTATGCTTAACGTTCTTACCAATCCTGGAACGGCCTGAACGACTTACGCTTTCCTCAGCACGGACACCATCAAACAACAGCACATGAGGCTGTTTCTTGCCACCGTTCAACTCCTTCAGTTTTCTTGCCAGGGGAGCAGATTTCATCACGCTACAGCACCACCGGTGTATACGGCTTGGCGAACCAAGATTGTCCCAGTAGTACATAATTGACTGCTCGTTTTTTGCGATATGAAATGCCAACTTGGGGTAGCGTTCTGTATAGAAACGTTTGGTCTCTTCATACAGCTCAAGAGATGTTGGCAGTTCATAACCGGTATCGGAATAGATGACCAGAAAATCCGTGTTTGGAACAACGCGAGCAACAAGATCCAGAAGAACCTGAGAGTCCTTGCCACCGGAGAAAGAAACGACAAATTCGTCAATCTTACTTGCCAGTACAGCACCTTTTCCTTTCGCGTTTGCCTCGCTCTCGGGCATAATGTCGAAACTATCGCAGTCTTCCTTCACGACTACCTGCTTCTCGCCGGTCTTCTTTTCCAGGCGGGCAGCCAGGGCTTGGAAGTCGATGTCGGGATTAGTCTCAGATGCCTTCGTAATGCCCTTGTAGCGGCGATATACGCTGTTGATGAACTCCATTGCCTCGTGTTCGATTAGGAACATTGTGTCGGCATTTGCATCGCGCAGCGCTTCTATATCAATAGGGGTAAGGATGATATTCTTGCCTTCGGGTGTCAGAACAATCTCCGGGTCATCGTACAGATTCCCTCCTTTTACCTCCATCACAAGAACGCCACAGTAGAAGTAGCGACGGTCACAAGCCCAGAGAAGGGGAGCATCAGCGTGGGGGTAGGTCCAGCCCATGTGGTTCAGCCCGAGCAGATCCAATTCTTCCCAGAAAACTGGCCTGGGGGCGATTGCAAGGGCTTCTCCAGCTGATGACATTGTGAGTGTCACTCCGTTATGTGGTTTGTCCCAGACGATTTTAAACATAATTTTGTCCTGTTTGTTACGGCAAATATAGAGAATAATTTGGTATTTACAAAATTTGTGGTTTTATTTTTATAAAAATTATCGTTATGCCTATATGGTAAATTAAATGAAAATGCCCTGCCGTTTTCAGCAGGGCACTCATTACGGTTTTCTGTATTGTCCGTGAAACGCTCGGACCAGTTTCCCTTCGTCACAGAAGGACTTAATGTAGCGTTCCGCGGTTCGTTGTGGAATCTTCAACTGCGCCGCCAGGGTAATGAAGGTCTCCCGGGGGAAATCCGGCGGTAACTGGTTGAAGAAGTTCTGCTTGGCCTCTGTCTTATCAGCAAGGGCATTTATGGCCGCCGAGGTAGGGAGCGTCTCAAATACCTTTGCCGTGTGTTTAAGCAGGACCTGAACCATCGTAAGCGCAGTCTGGAAGTCAGTGTCGGAGCAGAAGAGGATCGGTTTCATCGACACGCCCTCCATCAGCCGGAGCGCTGTCAGTATCATCGCCACGCGGTAAGTGATGAGTCCGAGGCGGCGAATGGAGCCCACGATGTCGAGGCCGTAGAGCCGGGCATACTCTTCCTGTACACCGGAGAAGAATTCGTTAAACTCTTCTTCCTGTGGCGTGGTGAAGCGGAAAACCATTGGTTCTGCTTCGTTCATCTGGGAGTTGAGGTAGTCGAATCGCTTGCCAAGTTCCTCGAAGTAGTCATCCATAATCTCACCAGAGGAGCCAGCAAAAACGTCGTTCCAGACAAGTGCAAGGTCGATGGTGTAGAATATGAAGCGGCTGAACAGGCCGTTTTCGGCATCTGGAATCAGACTCAGTACTTGGCGAGGCGTACCAGAGAGTACTGCCGATAGCCGTGGAGTCTTCAGCTCGACGAATTCCCGGTCTTTTCGCCGGTTGTAGCTGATGGATTCGTGGTGGAAGGCCTTGCGCAGAGCATCTGAGTAGTTACCGTGCTCACTCTTGAAGGTAGAAGCCAATGTGTCGCCTTCCGTTTCGAACATCAGGCCTACGCCGTCATTCTCGAAGAGGGTCTGACACATTGCCGTGGCGCTGCTGTTGGCCGGCATTATGAGCGTTTTCATCGGCGGTTCCTTGGGGCGGGATAATCCTTCTTTCTTGCTGCTCTTGAGGAAGGTGGTCATATCCGCGTCGTACTGTTCCTTCAGGCTCGCGTATTCGGCCCTGCGCTTTTCGTGGATGGGCATCACTATGTTCTTGCACAACGCAAGACGCCCTTTGCCAGCGGAGGCCTGGGCAGTCACGAATAAGAATAGGTTCGCGTACACGCGCCTGCGATCATATATACCAGAATAGTTGGGTAGGCACGGTGATATGGCGGCGATGGTGCCAAGAATAAGGATGTCGGCATCCGTGGGGGAGTTGGATATGCTTACCAACCGCTTAAGAAAGTCTGGAAGGTCGTTTCCCACAAGGTCCGAGAAGGTGGGGAGCGGTTCCGGAGGTTCCTCTGCCGAAACCGCCACTTCCGCCACTGGCGGAGTTGGCGGAACGGCGGCGGCGTGGCGCTTTATGGAGACGGATATGCCTGCCTGCTGGGCGAGATGGAAGAAGGTGCTGATGTTGACCTTGCCGCTTCCGCTCTGGAGGCAGGAGGTGTATTTCTTATCGGCTTCCTGCTCGTCGTAATCAGGATAGAAGCGGGAAAGGCGGTGGAAGTATGAGCGGCCTTCTTCTCCCAGCTCTCCGGCAAGAGCAAATGCGAGGTCAACCCAGTCCTGGTAGTTGGCCGTGATGTCACGGTGTTCGGCCTCGATGCGCTGGGTGACTATCTCAATGTCGCTGTCCTGCAGGTTCACTGAAACGGTGGGAGTAGCAATAGGAGCGGACTCCCGTTTCTCGGGAGCCCACTCGTTGATATTGAATTTCTTTTTTGTCATTTCTCAAGTAGTTTTGGATAGATATAAGCCCGGTCATCGTAACACAGGAAACACGCCCGGCTGACGTTGCTACAGTTGATGTCCACGTCGATGCGGTATGTGTAGGCGATGTAAGCCGCAATGGATTCATAGAAACTCTTGTGGGTGCCTTCCGTGATGTCGATGGGAATAACCCACTTGAGGCCATCGCCGGAGGGACTGCGGAAGAGCAACTGCGTCTCGAAGTATTCGTCCTGCAGGAGTCTCTGGAACAGGGCTTCAACATCCGGTACGTGGTCGAAATCGATGCAGATTAGACCGGAGTGCTCCACCAGATCCTTGTCGTTCCGCGTGGCAAATGTGCCGGAGAAGCAGGCGTAGTCGAATGCCTCGGCCTTGAAACGCTTGGCTTCCTTCTTGTCTGTCATTGCCCTGAGTTTCTCCGTGCGCTCTTTGGCGTAGTCGCTGGTGATGTACTTGTAGATGTCAACGACGTTGGCACTGCGGCACGGCTTCAGGTTGCGGATCGGGGCGCGGAAGAAGGAGAAAGGCTTGATTGCGATGGTCTCTTCCTTCGGCTCCTCGGTGGGAAGGTCCTTCATCTGGGCGTATTTGCGGACAGAGTAGAAACTGCGCTCCTCGCCGATATGAAGGAACATTTCCTGATTGATGGTCTCCAGCAGTTCATCGCCTTCCTGATGGTAATGGAGGGCGGCAAAACTGAAGGCGTCACCATCGGGAATGGCTCCGTCCAGGTCCTTGTGCAAGGCCCATTCAGCAGACATGGCCTTGCCGGGCACTTCTTTGTGTATCCAGACGTGAAGGGTGGGCTTATCGCCGTTGAACGGATTGCGGGTCACCCCGCAATCACGTCCGACGATTTTGAGAACTACTTCTCCGGGGTAGTAGATCCGGAGGATGTGTGCGTAGATACCGAGACCGTAGTGGGTCTTGGCGAGGATTTGCTCTTTACTTATCATGGCGTTTGGCCCTCCTTCTCGCCTGGCGATTGGATTTGATGTAATGGAGCAAGTCCTCTTTCTTGTAGTACTTCTGCCCGTTGAAACGAGTGGTCTGGATAAGGCCATCATATTCGAGGGCGTGAAGCGTAAAGGGACTGATGCCGCCGAACCCAACAGCGTCGGATTCAACAACCCATTCCCGGTCGAAGACGGTGCCGATGAGGCGGTCAAGCTGTTCATCGGAGAGGTCTTCAAGGGACATCTTCCCTTGGGCCAGGAGTTGTTCCTGGACGAAAGGGAGTTGACGGAGCACTTTCCCTAAATCATCTTTCGGGTCGGACGCTATGTGGATGATAAGCGTGCCGATGGATACTGGGTTTTTCATCTGGCACCTCCTCTTATAGCGTTGACGTAATCCACTGCCGCTTCCTGCATTTCATCGTCGGTCTTGTGATAGCCGCCGGCAAGCCAGGCGTCAATCTCGGACTTCAGGAAACGCAAGCGTTTGCCATCCTTGTGGTAAGGCACACGACGGAGCGTGACCCAATCGTAGATGGTCTTGCGGGCAGGGTGATCGGGATGATAGGCGCGGAGCCCGTCTACGTCGAACCACTGGTCGGGTTCGCTTCCCTTTGAATTGGTTAGGTCCAGAACAAGGTTGACCAGTTTGTCAACCTTCTGCTCAAGAGATGCGAGGACCTGCGGCATCTGCTCGATGGTAAGCTGAGTATCACTCATAAATTTTAATGGCGCGTAGCGCTCCCGGACGTGCCAATAGAACCGAAAGCCGCCACCCGGTTGTTCGGATGACGGCGTAAATAGAGTAGGGTATTTCGGGGCGACTTTCTCCCCCAAATCAGAAAGTTTCCTCCCAGATTTTGGGGACTCGTTGGGTATCAGTTACTTATGAGGGAGACTCTCGTAGAAAGATTTTACGGTATCGTCAAGTTCCCATGCCGTGTATTTGTTCTTATCTTCATTAGAATCAGGATTCAGCACGAGGAAGTTTCCCTTGATGGTGCGGACAGCAACGTTGTCAAGGGCTTTTGAAACGTGTTTATACATCTGCTCTTTGTTGAGACGATACGTCGTTTTCAGGTACTCCGGATACCCGAGGTAAGCGAGCATCGCCACGGTGTAGGGAACGCCCTGTTTCAGCGTGTGGCAAATCAGTCGTGTTTGCATCTGGGCAGTTAGTGCTGCAACCTTCGCAACATCGGTGAGCTTGTATTTGGCAACCTCAGTCATAAATACTGTGTATGCATCCTCAACCACTTCCTCCGGCTTGAATGAGTCTGGCTGGGGAACCGGAGCCTTTGCATCAATTTCTCTCGCTTGTACGATGAATGCTGGGGAGGGAATTGGAGCCCCGAGGATTTCAAGATAGAACCGATCCAGCGGGACAAGTTTCTCCTGAGGGATGTGGCCCTGATAGTGAGCCTGGAATTCCATGTACTCACGTATGCAGGCCTGTACAATATAGTTAAAGACAAAGATGCATTCGAAGCGCTGGCGGTCGGATGTGTAGTCCCTCGCATTCATAATATCATCGAGGATGTATCCGCCGGAATTGATTATGTCTTTTGCGTGCAGCAAACGGCCCTGTGTGAGTTCGAACATCTTCTTCCGATGGAACATTATCAGGGGCGTTGCTCCATTGTCCAGAAGAGAGAACTTGTTATTTAGTTCTTCTGCTATTGCATTATCAATAAGGGCCTTGATATATCTTACTTTAGATGATACAACAGGTGCATTGAAGTTGAGGGAATAGTGCGGCTCAAACGCAAAATCTATGTTTCGGACACTCCTTGCCGCCTGGTCATAAAAGGCAGTATCGTGGGTATCGGCTATGCTGGGGTTGAGGTCTTTGAAGAAGACGGAATTGATAACATCGGCCATAGTCTATTCCTCCTTTTTAATTTTGATTCTCTCCACTGCGTCCCGCTTGCTCTTGTCCACGATGTCTGCGTAAATCTGCGTCGTTCCGACGTTGGCGTGAGTGAGCAGGTGGGAGACGGTGTATATGTCGGTGCCTTCGTTGACCTGGAGGGTGGCGAAGGTGTGACGGAAGCAGTGGAAGGTGATGTGCTTGGTGATGCCAGCATCCTTGAGCCAGTCTTGGAGCGGCTTCTGGGTGTAGTGGCGCTTGAGGTCCTTGAAGACGAGTCCGGTGCCGGGCTTGCCGCAGAGTTCGTAGGCTTCCTGGGAGAGGGGAAGGGTGGCCTCGGTGTCGGTTTTCTCGGTCTTGATGCGGATGCACCAGCCTCCGTCTGTCGCTTTTACAATGTTGCTCCAATTGAGGGCGAGGATGTCGCTGATACGTAAACCGGTAAGGCAGCTGAACAGGGAGGCGTTCTTGAGATCGGGCGTGTCGCAGGGCGTGGCGGCCAGTTGACGCACCTCTTCCAGCGTGAGGAACTCCCGGCGGCCATCTACGGCATCAATGGTCTCCAGGTAGTCGTTGACGTTCTCCTGCAGGAGTTTCTCCTGATAAGCGATTTTGAGGAAGCCGCGGAAGGTGGACCAGTATCCGGCTGCGGAGTTCTGGGCGAGCTGTTTGTCGGGGTGCTTGAGCTGCTTGGCATTCAGCAGGTATTCACGGAAGCCTTCGCAGAAGGGGACGGTGATGTCGCCCATCTTGCATACACCGCCGCAGTAGTTGCTGAAGTGGTCGTAGACGCGAATCCATTTCTGGTCTTTCGTATCCAGCTTGGTTTTGAAGTAGGCGAGGAAGTCCATCTTCAGCTTGGTCTTGTCCAGGAAGTCGTACTGGCCGCGGATGATGGCCAGCTCGCGCTCGGACCGGATGGCTTCGGCCTGGGCTATCTTTTCTTTGTTGGCGTCCTTGTCGCTCTGGAAACGTGGCTTGTTTACGAGGTATATGCCAAGGTATTCGTGCCGGACGTACTTGCGTGAGTGCGGGTCTCTCAGGGGCGGATAGAAGTCCAGATAGAGGGTAATCTTGCCGCTTGGCAGCAGCCGCTTTCGAAGTGTTACTTTAGTTACTCCCATTGTCGCTTATCTTTTTGAAGAGTTTATCCAATTCGTCTTTCTTGTACCAGACGTAGTTGCCTTCCGTCCGGACTTTGGTCACGCCTGCGGCCTGTGTTTCTTCGCTGAAGCGCTTCTGGCCGAGGTGGTAGTATTTGAGTGCGTCGCCGCTGCGCATGTAGTTCTTGCGGATTTCAGCGGGGATTTTCGGGGTTTTGTCTTTGAAGAGGCGGTCGAGGTCCACAATCCGGTAATAGACACGGTTGCCCTGACGGATGCCTTCAACTCCGGCTTCGTTTGTTTTGTCATAGAAGGTTTGCTGGCCAATGCGGTAGTGCTTCTTCGCCTGGTCAACGGTGAGGTAGTTCTTGTCTCTGTCACCCTGGAAGATGTGCGCCTTCTCCCATTCCTTCTTGCTCACAAGCAGCGTCCGTCCGATACGGCGGCAGGGGATGGCTTTGCGACGCGCGAAATCGGAAATGTATTTGCGGGCCATCCCTTCCTTATTTATAAGGTCCTCCGCATCGATCCATTCGTCCGGATTGTAGACCGGCTTGGGTTTGAACATCCGTTCGATGTCCGGCTTGGGCAGGAAGGAGACGCCTTTGATGAGTTTTGGCCTGATTCCTTCCTCTTTCAGGCATTTGTACAGCCAGCGCTCGGATATGTCGTACTTGCTCAGGACATCAGCCTTTGAAATAAGCGAGGAGAAGTCGCCTTTCGTAGGCTTGGGCTGCATCTGGGTGCTTGTCTCGAGTTGTTCGATGGGAATCCTTACGGTACGAGTGGATACGCGCAGGGGAGTGAGTTCCCCTTGCTCGATCCTGGCATACAGAGTGGGCCGGCTTACTCCGAGAAACTTTGCGGCTTCGGAAATGGAGAGATGTGTCTTGCCTTCGAGCGCCTCCCGAGCGGCGGAGGTCTCGATGCGAGCCTTGCGGGCCTTACTACGGGCTCGCTTCTTTCGCATCTGGTGCGTGTTCCGGCAGGTATCTGAGCAGTACTTCCGCTTCAGATTGTCCGTCGTGAACGCGCTGCCGCAGCAGGGGCATTTTCTCGTGACTGGGTGCATAAGCTTTACAACTTTTCGGCAGTTATAAGGTCTGGGACCTCGGTTATGCGGTTTTACCTCTCCAATTGGGTACAGGTTTGTAAATCTATGTAAATCCGTGTAAGGTTCTGCACTTTGGCGTAACACCTCCACAACCTTGAACCACGCGTGGTTCAAATGTGGTTCAAATATAGCAAAAAAATCCCAAATTAGACCAAACTAACCGGGAAAAGTTTTCAACATTTTTCAGTTGATTATGTGAGAGTTACGCCCTTTTGTACGGAGTGTGTAGAAGGTGTTTCGGTGTACTTATTTCCCTATGCAGGAAATAAGAAACTTTCCGGCTAACATTTCAACTTAACATTGCACGTTCAATTTCGTGGTATGGTATGCTTTCAGCTTTCTGTATTTGTTCCATTATTCGCAAATACTTTTTGGTTGGCTTTCCTGCATAAGTCTTTTTAAAGTGCTTTTGGTATAACTGGCTGTAAAGGTCATCTGTTTTAAAGTACGCCCCTAATGTTTTGTCCAGTTGCCTGTACTTCTTACTTTGGGTTTGTGTTTCGTACATACAACCGTTAAAGGCTTCACGGTGTAAAAAGTAACCGCCTATTGAATACAGTTTACGGCAACGCCTGTTTGTTTGAGGGCAAAGGAAATACCAAATAAGCCCCTTACCTAAATTAGACGGCATAGAAACCAAACTTACTTTATAGTTTCGGGGTTCATCCCTGTATTTGTAATCCAGTTCAATGTATGGTTGTTCGCTGTGGGTGTTTACCCTTATTGAAATACTGCCTGTTTTGTTTCCGTTCCTGCTCCAAGTTAGTGTACCGCTTTTTATCTGTTTAGGGTTGAGGTACTCCCATTCTTTTAGCTTTGAAATACTTATTTGCAACGCTTCATTGTAAAGGGTTGGGAATGTATAAGGCTTCGGCATTTGAAATTTATTTTGAAGTTTTTAACCTAAATAATTACGAAACTTGCAATTAATCAAACCAGTTCTTTTTTGGTGGTTCTGGTTCGCCCAATGTATGGGCAACGCTTTCAACCTTCGGCAATACATACGGCATAAATTTACAAAGTATGTTCAACCGTTGCACAGGTTCAAGGTTTTTTAGTGTTTCAGGTAATTGCTCCAGTTCCTTTTGCATTAAATCTTTAAGGGTGTCCCGTATGTTCCCGGTTAATGGTTTGTTGTATTCAGGTAGTTGGTTTTTCAACTCATTATTGTAAACTGCAATTTGACTTTTCATTAAGTCCTGAATTTCGTTTGAATACCAACCGTCAAACTCTGTACAATCTAAATACTCAAAAACGCCCTCCAGTAAATAAACTTTTTGTTCGGTGCTTAATTCGTTTTTGTCGTACTCTGAAATAATAAGCTGCAAACCTTCAAAGGGTTTTTCCCTGTGGCTTTCACTTGCAATATTTATACTCAATTCATACAACTGCATAAGTTTATTAAAGTCGCTGAATAGTTGTTTTTCTAATGCTTTGCGAATGGTTTTTAAGGCGTACCCGTTCCAATGTTCGTTTTCTGTTTTAAAGTAGCTTTCAAGTGCCTGTACT
>Ga0255340_1002241_pt1 | contig 23072 bp, 10 predicted proteins | sample wastewater_treat_7_FD_192417 | JGI IMG/M metagenome (GOLD analysis project Ga0255340, IMG submission 192417) | Wastewater microbial communities from Lulu Island WWTP, Vancouver, Canada - plant10 | ecosystem: Engineered > WWTP > Wastewater > Unclassified | place: Canada: Vancouver, British... | reverse complement strand
TAAGCTATAAGTGGCGGTATTGGTGCCATTCAATTTTATAGTGATAGCCCGCGAGAGTAATTCTTCGTAATAGGCCACCAAATAGGTGTCGGAGGTAATATTAAACGTATAGGGGTTTTCTGTAGAGACGACATTGCCCAAAGTATCCTGCCAGTTTTGGAAGGTAAACCCAACCACTTCGGAGGCCGAAATGGTCACTTCCGTTCCGCTTTCGTACACACCCATAGCCGGAGTCACTACTGCTCCTTCGGCATTGGAGACAAGCGTCAGGTTTTTGGGATCGGCAAAAGTCATCACCCAACGGGGGTCGCCTATGGGGCCGCCGTCGCTGCCTGCGGTTGCCAGGGGAATATTGTACATATACGAATAATCACCGGCTTGAGGATTCAGAAAATCGGACCAGGACAATTCCAGATCGGCCATGGTGTACTGGGGCATGGTGTCCAAAGCGAGGAAAGCACCGTCGCCGGTTTCGGCATCAATATTCTGACCGGACTCCCAGCGGGCGTAACCCTCGACCAGGTTATGCGAAGCATTGATGATACCGTAGCGGCAGCTGATGATCCTGGGTGCAGAATATAGACTGTCGTGAAGATTCAGGTCGTTTTCCCAATAGGGAACTAAAAATAGGTTGTTGTGAAAATTAAACTCCGATTCCTGTCCTAAATAGGTGCCGGTAGCTACTATCCCCTGAGTTGGACCGGTTATACAAACCGTATTGTTTTCAAAGGTTATTTCAGCATTCCTGCCCAGTTCGGGAACGGCGTAGTTCATTGTGAAAATACTCTTGTTGTAGGGCATGTCGTAAAAGGTGTTACGAGCTATATATACCTCGATAGGAAGGTGTCCGAAATACAACAAAGGCCAATTGTGGCTACTAGAGGCAAATGTGTTGTGCACTATACAATCGGTCATTTCGAGGTATTCCAAATCGCCGCTGCTGGTATATTCCACAGCCTCGGTACTATCTGTTGCCGGAATATCGCTAGGTTTAACCGTACGGATCAAACTACGAACGCTTTGAGAAATTTCGCAATTACGAAAAGCCACAATACTAATGTCGGCATATACTTTATTGAAATATATGATCTGTCCCGAAGTAGAGCTGGGACTCCTGTATTGCAGATGTAGATTTTCAAAAATTAAACCCGTAGTGATCCCTTCCTCGGTGTTTACCCCCGATATTTGGAGCTGTACAATAGCCATCGAATCGGGGTGGTCGTATTGAGACCTGAATGTAAAGGTCCCTCCGGTTGCAGGTAAGGTTCTGTTTCCTATGTTCATTAAACCGGGAGCAAAAGAGATGGTGTCTCCGTCTGTTAAAGCTCCCCATGCGTTGCCAAATTCCGCTGAACTGCTAACAACAGTATTTCTTGCCATTGTTGCAAGCGAAATACAAAATGCAACGAGCATAAATAAAGTAAATCGTTTTTTCATAAAAATTGGTTTTAGAGATTAGAAAAATTAATGTTTAGATGTTTTGTCAATTTAGTGGTTATTACTCATTATCTCCCCGCAAGTCCCAGTCGACCCAATAACCTCCGGCTTCGATACCGGCCCGTATTTCTGCCTGCCTGGCAAGCGGATATTTGGGACAAATACGGTCGGCCACAATGGACCCGTCTTTTCCATAGCGTTCGGCCATCTTCACCAGATAACTGTAAGATTTACCTTCGCCGGTGTATTCCAGCAAATACTCATCGGCCAGCGCCAAGTCGTATATTTTGATTCTTTCTTGTTCGCTCAAATTATAACCGGGATCGTCGGGCATGGGCAACACATGGTTGGCCCCGCGCACACATCCGACTATACCCACATCGCCGTAACCTCCGTTATCGCCGAACCACGAGGTATAATAACTGCTCCAATCGGCAGGCAAGGAAGTCGAATAAGGGAACTTATTGGTTAAACCCTGGTTCAAAATACATTCGGCCTGCATCCAGTTGCCCAAGTGATTTTCGGCCTCAGCCAGTAAAAAATGATAATCGTGACCCCGCTGCAGCACGATGCTGGGCATAATTTCAAAAATCCTGGACCTCAGGTAGGCTCCCCGGTGATAATAGTATTTGGTGAAACAGGTATCCCCGTTGATTACGTCCACTGTAAGCCTTTGAGTTATACCCCGGATGTCTTCTTCGATGTATTTACTCAGGGCGTAAGCCGAGGGACGTAAATAATAGCTGGCCGGATAAGCCGGACAGAAATAATCTACCAAACGATTGGTCTGATCGTTTTCGTAATCGTACATAATGGCAGCTACCTGATGATAACTGTAACCGACATCTTCCGTATAAAAAATGCTGTAATAATTCCCCGTCAGCGGGATATTGCAGGCATGGTAAAAACCGGAAAATTCCATATGAAGATCGTATAAATGGGCCAGAATATTGTCCCTTATCCAGAGCCAGTCTCCCTCTTGTCCTCTCCACGACAGCAATTCAGATTTAAGCAACAAATGAGTCGGAACCAGGTAATTCCAATATCCGTATTCGTCCACGTTCTGATTTTCGGCGTCCAGCCAGGCCACCCAATTCATTTCCAAATCGGAAGGAATAACTTCTCCCTGATAAATCACCAAACCGTTTTCAATAAGTTCGATGCATTTAGCAACCAAGTCGTCCATGTTATCGTACCAGGTAAAAATTTCCGTATTGTCCAGATTCACCAGCTCCTCCAGAGGATCATCGAACCAGACAGCCTTGCCGTAAATGCGTCCCAAAGTATAATAAGCCCACACCTTTATACGAATGGTGCTGCTGATTAAACAATTAAAATTGGTTTGTGTTTTTTCGTCCATGCTGTTGCCCACCTTTTCGCGGTATTGGGCCATTTTGTGCAGGTAATCGTTGCAGGCTATAACTACAGCATAATAGCAGGTGGGATCGGCATAGGGATTTCCATCCGTAGGATTGTAATTATAAATATCCTGCAATTCTACAGGAGCGTTGGGAGTTATCTCCAAAAAATCGCCTCGGGTATCGGTCAAAAAGATGGCGTGATCTCCTGCCCTCTGCATTCTGGTCAAAATTCCCAAAAAACCCTTGTACATTTCGTCGTTGGTCGAAACATAATCCTCCACATTGATGATATTGTCGGGATTGGTATTGAAAAATTCCGTACACGAAGCAAAGAGTAAAGCGACAATAAGTAGTTTAAGTTTATGATACATGGTTCTTAGAAATTTAAATTAAATCCCAGCTTAACACTAAGGGGTAAAGAAACTTTCGCGTAATCAAATCCTTGCATATAATCCGAATAAGAATACGAAAACTCAGGATCGCTGCCCAAATAATTTGTCCAGGTATACAGGTTTTCTGCTGCCACAAAAATACTGCCGCTGCGCAAAACACCAAGCAAATTATTGAACCGGTAACTCAGGCTCAGATTGCGCAATTTCAGATACGAGGCATCTTCGAGCCAGCGATCGGAAAACAGGTTGTTGCCCGAAGGATCTCCGTAAGCCGCTCTCGGCAAAGTAGCGGGCTGGCCTTCGATTTGCCAGCGGTTCAGCACAGCCTGCGATTGGTTGTAAAAATAATCCATCGACTCCAGGTTGCGGCGTACCGCGTTGTAAGCCGTATTTCCCACTGAGTAACCGAATTCGGCCGAAAGCGTGATCCGTCGGTAACGGAGCGATGTGTAGAAGGAACCGAAGAAATCGGGAGCAGCCGTACCCAGCAGCACTTTGTCCCTGGCGTTGATTTGATTGTCGCCGTTTTGATCCACAAAACGGACATCTCCCGCCTTGTAAGGTTCGCCGTAAATATTCCTGAGGCCTGCTTCCCGGGCCTCCTCGGTACTGACGTAAATACCCTGGGTCTGATAGCCGTAAAACTGATAAGGTGCCTCTCCCTCTTTCATCAAAATAAGGGCATCGTCCCCGTTGAACTCCTTGAAGCCGATACTCAATTCGGGATTATTCCCCAACGCTTTAATTTTACTGCCGGCATGAGCAATACCGGCTCCTATCACCCAATCTACTTGTTTGGTAACAATGGGATTCAGACGCAAGCCCAATTCATAGCCTCTGCCGGCAATTTCTCCCACATTGTCGTAATATTGGGTAGAACCGTACACACTGGAAATTTCCCGGGCAATCAGCAAATCAAAAGATCTGGAAAGAAAATAATTGAATTGCAGACCCAGTTTATTATCCAAAAGCCCCAAATCCAGGCCCAGGTCCAATTGGTCTTTCTTCTCCCATTCCAAAGCCGTATTGGGCACGTTGGAACGGGTAATGGTACCCAGATTGAAAAAATTGGAATTCTGGTAGTAATTCTTGGCGTAATTCGACGAAAAACGGCTGTTACCGGTACGGCCGACTTCGGCTGCAATATTGAACAAATCCACAAACGAGGGTAACAAACCCGTGTTGGCGGCCATAAAAGTCAGGCCCAGGGAGGGGAAAAGCCCGAAACGGGCCGCATCCGTCCCCGAAACCGAGCTGCCGTCCAAAGCCACATTAACACTGGTTTTGAGCAGGTTGTGGTAAATATAATCGGTATGCAAGTGGTAGTTGAGCCACTTCCACTCCTGATTGTCGCCCTGAATATCTCTGTCGTCGGTGACGGCTCCCAAGGTCTCGTAATAATCGTTGGCCGTATTGTAACCCGCAGCCAGGTCGTATTCCAGTTTTCTACCCACGTATCGCAGGCCGGCCTCGGCCCTGAGCTGATGGATGTCCCGGAAAGTCCGGCGATAAGTGGAACTGAGTCCGTAATAATTAGTAAGGTTTTCGACTATTCCTTTGCGCACGGTATTCAAACCGGCGTTGTAGTATTGCGGAATGATGGCCTTGTCGGTGACACCGGGAATAAAGATGCTCTCTTCGGTGTAATTGTAATAAATATTGAGCAGGCCGGTAAAACTCAGATAGGAATTTGCCCGGTAGTTGAGTCCCAACCTTATGTTGGCATCGTATATATTGTCCGAAGCGTTTATGGTATTGACTATGGCCAGAGGATTACTTACGTTGTCGTAAGGATAAGTGGGATTGTTGTTTACATTCCAGCCGTTGTAGGTGGCATACCTGTCCAGTACATTGCCGTTCGGTTCTTTCATGAAGGGACTGAGCATAGGCATGGCAAAATAAGAGGAAAGTACGGCATTGGTGGGCGCATTCATGCCTTGCTCCTGCAAAGAACTGCTGATATAGGCCAGGCCTACGTTGGTGAAAATATCCACGTTACGGCTTACCATGATATTGGAGTTGATCAGCGTATGGTAACGATCGGAAGCAGTTTGCCCCAACACACCGCCTTCGGAGGTGTAGCCGAAAGAAATGTTGTATTTGGCTATTTCGTCGCCTCCTTCCACACGAAAAGTATTATCGGTGATAAAAGCCCTGTTCTGAACCAGCCCTCTCCAGTCGGTGGTGTTGTTGAACAAGTAGGAATAATAATTCTCCTCATTCTGCAAAAAAGGATAATCGGTGTAAAGAGCCGTAATCATGTCGTAGCGGGTCATGCCGATCTCCCTCAGGTAATTTTTGTACTGACTGACGTTCAAGACCGGCAAACTCCGTCCCGGCCAACTCAGACCATACTGACCGCTGAAGGAAATACGGGTTTCCAGGTTGTCGGAGGTAGCCTGTTCGGTCTCGATCAGCAGGACCCCGTTCGAACCCAGTGAACCATACACCGAGGCATCGGCTCCCTTTAACAGGGTGATACTACGGATGTCGTCGGTGCTGTAGCCAAACAAAGTATTTCTCGAATAGGCCCTGACGGTGGCCGAAAGTTCCTGATTGCCCAGAAGGGGAATACCGTTGATCACTATCAAAGGCGTATTGTCGGCTACCACAGAGTGAATACCTCTCAGGTTGAGGTAGGCTCCTTCGCCGGGCATACCGCTTTTACGATGGATATATAAACCGGGCACTTTGTCTTGTATGGCCTGATCGATGGAGAAATGCTTACTGAAATCTTTCTTTTCGACCGACTGGGTACTGGTGCTTTTGTCGTCGCGACTCAAGTTGTAATTCGGGAAATAGGCCGCACCGCTGTAATGGGGACTGACAAGAGGAACAAGCACAATTTTTTCAAGATTCAGCTTTTGATTAATGGGGTATTCCTGCCGGTAAAAACCGGCCGCCACTACCCTTATATAACCCCTGCCCGAAGGCAATTCCAGACTAAAACTTCCATCCTCAGCCGTTATAGCGGAAAAATCCCGTCCTTCCAAAACAACCGAGATAATGGCCCCCTCCACGGGAGACTTATCTATACTCAGCACCTTGCCATCGAGCTTTGCGGCCACTGCCGAAAAACCCATGAACAACATGAATAAAACAACTGAATATCTGGCGTACTTTATCATATTATCCCTTTTTAATAGTTATTGGTGGTTGGCCTCAGACACCAGTGATACATCATAAGCTGGGTGACGTTGTTTTTGCTGCGCCCGTTAACAGTCGTATACAGATAAGAATTATCGTTCGACTCAATGGTAATGGTAAAATTACCGCTGTGGGGCAGGTTGACTATGGCCACCTGGTAACCGTCGGTATCGTAGGCCACGGCCTTTTCGTTTTTTTCTATCCAGTCTCTCCAACTATAACCTTCGGGAAAGCCTATGGTAGAACTGCCGAAATAGTCCATATCGCTGACCGAACCGCGGTCGAAGTGGAAATTGGAACCCTGGGCGAAGAGTAACATGTCTTCGACCAACAACTCATCATTGAAATAAATGCTGATGCAATACCTCAGACTGTGTTTGAATCCCATCCTCAGGTAATATTCACCGGCCGGCAAATGAACCTCAGTCAGTTTTCTGGTCTTGGAATTATACAACAAACCGTCGTAATTAACGCTGCAAACCAGAGAATCGGCAATGGCTTCTTCAGAAGGAATGGCCGTAAGTACATGATAATACATGGTGGGCATGGTCTCGGTCAGGGTAAATTCAGATTGAGCGTCGTTCACTATCAAAGGCTCCACCCAATTGGTCCAGCGAAAATACTGCTCCTTTTGCTCATCGGTCATGGCTCCCCAAAGTTCGTAAAATTTCGCCTTGACTCTGTAAATCACCACATGATTGGGTATTTTCAGATGGTTCAGGTAATAAGCCTTTCCATTGCTCAAAGCTACCGGACTACTGAAGTCGGCCGTTTGAATGGCCGGATTCCAGCGGGCAGGTTCTATAGGTTGGTATTTCATAACGTCCTGACTCTGATCGATAATGAGTTGATGAGCCCCTACACAATCAAAGGCCGGAGCCTGTGGAGATACTTCTTCGTCGCTCAGGCGCCTGTCGGCAAAACAAGCCCTGACTATCCAGCGTTCAAATTTGGTCCGGTCGGCAGCAGTAGTATCGCGGGCCAGCCATATAGGAATACTGTCGAGGGCTGCCTGAATAGCCTGATCGATCAAATCGTTCGAAGGTATAAACATGGTACTTACGAAATCTTCCGAACGCATATCCCAGTATTTCAAACCTTCGGCTGTGTATCTGTCCATTAAGGTGTTGCGTACGGACCAGACGGTATCGTAGGTGGTATTCCCCATAGGGTCGATGCCTATGGGTATACTTTTTTCCTTGTCGAAATAACGTTCTTCGAAACGCTCTACCAAAGCAACAAAACGGGAATAGTCGGGCCCCAACTGCTTCAGGTAGTCGTATATGGATTGGCGTATGGGAATTAAGCCCTCCACGTAATATACGTAACCATTGTCCACCTTGACGCTGCGGCTTATTTTTACTTCATCCAGATACAGGCAGCTGTCTTTCTCGTAAACCCAGATGTTTTTACCTAGACGGGTATATATACCAAAACCCTCTTTGAGTCTGGACGGAGGCAGGGCCAAATCGGAAACACAGTTCAGCACCAGCAGGGAATCGTTGCCTGCCGGCCTGTTTTGCATCACCGCATCGGAGTAAACAATAAAAGTATAACCTCCGTCCGGAGCAATCCCGGAACTTATACCGTAGCTTTCCATTAAGCCGCTCAACAGGCTTAAATCTTTGCTCGATTGGATAAAGCTCATTGCATCACCCTGAAACACTTCCATTTTTTCGGAACTGACAGCCTCCGGGAGATAATGCTCCTCCCAGGCATTCTGACAAGAATACAGCAGAAAGAAAGTCAGGTAAAAACCGATTATTTTGCTATGTGTCGTTTTCATAAAACAGTCGTTAATCACTGATTGGAATAAATTCTATGTAATCCCACATTTGCCGGTAAGAACCGCTGGTTTTGGCATTGATGTCCATCATAGTGGCTTTGAAAGTATGCCTGCCGGAAAAGTCGAACTCAACTTCTTCCCATAATACATCTTCGGCCAGCCCGCTGGCATTTTCGTTATTCCTTTTGGTTTCGTCCGTAAATTTGGCCGGCAAACCTTTCCATACATAGATGGATTTTTGGTAGTCGTCCAGATTAAACTTGGTCAAACTGCCTCCCCCATAATAGTTCTTGAACGAAATGGAACTGGCGTAATAGAACACCACTTTGTATTTACCCTTGATGATGGTAGGTGTTTGCAACTGTATCCAGCCGGCGTAACCCAGATTCAAGGTCAACAGGTTGTTCATGTATGCATCGTACTTGTTGTTTTCCTTATCTCTGGAGCTGTTGTAGGCACACTTTAAGAAACCCACCTTACGCCAGGTTCTATAACTGGTCTTGCTCGCATTGGCTTTGTACAACATCGAAGTCAGCGTTCCATTATTACCGTCCAGCTGATCTTCGCTGAGGTCTACCGGATACTCTCTGTTACTCATGGGGGAACTGAACAAATCCCCCAGACTTTTGGAAGCTCCGTAGGTATTGACAAAAGATTCAACGTCGGGATAATTGCAAAAATCCCAAACAACGGCGATGGGTTCGGGTTCATACACCGGCATGATGTGGTCAATCTTGTGGATAACTCCGTTACGGGCCTGAATACCGCTGCGGATTATTTTGGCCACCTTGTTTATTTTTGAAACCCCTTCCTCTTGTTCCGATACTATCACCTGACCGGGCAATTTGGTGTCGAAAATCAACATCTGCCCTTCGCGCTTAAAATTGAACAAGGCTGCTTTGGAATATACTTGTCCCAGAAAATGGTAGGACATATACCGGTACAAAGCGTTCAGGCTATCGGTATAATTTTGCTCTGCGCCCAAATAAGCAGCCAAGTCCTCCGCGCTGTTGATACCGACCTGATTGTACACGGAATCGGGAACGGCAAAACAGGTAAAACGAATGTTGTTTACAGAAAAACTCCCGTCCAGGTTGTAGACGGTGTCGGCATAAACCGATACTATTTTGTCGTAGGCTGTAAGCCGGGCTGCTTCGATAAAGATTTCGTATTCCCGGAAAGGGGCCAAAATATCGAGAATGGTTTCGGCCAAAGGACGAATCACGGCGCCCAGGGTATATACCTGACCGTTAGCCGTAGTTCGCGCCAGAGCGGTCACTTTAGCTTGATTATTGAGGTAAATCGACAGAGAGTCCTGCACTTTGACCTGAGGCAAAAAAACATCGTCCACTTCATTGTCCATAAAACCGTAAGAAGTACTCAAATAGGTACCAAAGATGGTTTTAATGGGTATGGAACCGGTTTCGACGTAAGCAATAAACATGGCTTCGGGCAGGTTTTGAGCCAGTATATGCACCTGAGCCACATAGCGGGCATATTCGTAATCGAGTTCTTCGACACTTTCCACCCCTCTCCACTCCAGAAATTCCTCTACCGCCCGATTGTCGGGAGCAAACACCGTCGAAACGGAACTGGCATCGTTCAACGCATTAAACATGTCGGCGTGTTTGAGCAACTGTATCCACAGGGAGTATTTGTCCTCGTATTTCTTTAAAAACTCCGCATTCGACAGCTCCAGGTCTTCGCCCGTCGATTTGATAAAGGGCTCGTCCAAAAAGGGATCCCTGCAGGCAGACAGAAGCAAAAGGATAAAAATGCTTAGTATACTGAACTTTTTCATATCAATAGTAATACGGGTTCTGAACTAATAAAGTATTGGTTTTCAATTCTTCTTCCCAGATGGGGAGAAAAAGTGCGTCGTCGTTGCTCAACACCGAACTCAGCCAGGATTGGCCGGCCTGATTGTTGTAGGTCAATACCGATTCGACCAGGAATTTGCTCTTAAAGGCATTGTTGTGGCGGCGGCCGAAGCGCAGCACATCGTACCAACTTTTGCCCTCTCCGACCAATTCCATGCGACGCTCGTACAAAATCCACTCGAGCAGGGTTTCACGTGTCAGGTCTTCGCTGTATTCTCTCGGCCCCAACTGACCCTCAAAATCCCCCAGATTGGATCGTTGCCTGATGGTATTGATCAGGTCTATGGCTTCGCTCCAGTCTTGTTCGGTTTCACTTCTGAGCGCCAGGGCCTCGGCTTTCATCAATATCACTTCGGCTACCCGGTAGATAATGAAATTGGGATCGTAATAGCTGTGGGTACGCTTGTCCGAAAGTGTCTTGGAGCCGCAATATTTCCACACATAGCCGGCATTGGCAATTTCGAAGGCATAGGCGTCTGCCACGTAATAACCTCCGTACATGCTGCGTACCGCTTCGGTGAAGTTTTCGAGCGTATGAGAGTATTCGGCGTTGAAGTCTTTCAACAACTGAAAAGAAATTTCGTATAAACGGTCGGTGGCCGAGTTGTCAAAAAGCACCGGCAGATTGTTGGTCTGGTATTCTTCGTAATTCCATTGCAGTTCAAAAATGGCTTCGTTGCTGTTGCCCGGATTGAACATCGAAAACCAGGAATTGTGAGTGGGTAAAGACAGAAAAGCCGGGGCCTTGGGCGAATTGGCCTTCAACAAATAATCGCAATAAGTCAGGGCTGTTTCGTAATCTTCCGACCAAAGGCAAACATCGGCCATCAGGGCAAAAAAGGCCCATTTGGTGGCACGTCCCTTGGTTTCCCAGGCGGTTTCGTAATATTCTTTGGCCGCACCTGTAGCCAAAGCCGTTTTAATGTCGGTCTTTATTTGTTCAATCAGCTCGGCTTCGCTCGCTTTAGGGACATTGTAACTATGTGAATCGTCCTCAAAAGGCACCGTAATCAACGGAGCCTCCCTCCAGTTACGCACAATGTAGAAATAACTCAGAGCTCTCAGGAAGTAGGCTTCGCAATGATGAGCGTTCATTTCTTCCACTTCGTAAGTATCGTCGATACTCTCGGCCAGGTGAGCATTGGCCAGTACCACATTGGCAATGTTGATGATTTCGTAAAAAGGACCCCAATTGCTGAATTGTTTATCTATGGCTTTCACCTGAAAGCTTTGTAATTTATTGCTTCTGATGCTGAACAGCTGACCGCTACGCAATTCACCGAAAGGAATCAGGTAATCGGTCACCATTTCGCGCAATAAATAATAGCCGGAATTGACCACGGCTTCCACGTCTTCTTGCGAAGACCAATATTTATAACTCAACTGCTCGTTCTGAGGATCGACCTGCAGCCACTCGTTACAAGAAGGCAACAGGAAGGCAATGCTAAGCAAAAGGCTGATATTCTTAATTCTTTTCATTGTACTAATCTTAGAAATTGACGGAAATACCACAGGAATAACGCTTGCTTCGCGGGGTCTGGGAATTGTCCATAGCCAGGCTGGTAATCTTGGTGGGCAGGTTTACTTCGGGATCTTGTCCGGTGTAATTGGTCCAAGTGAACAGGTCGTAAGCGGTCACATAAAAATTGATGCTGTTGGTCCTAAGCCTCTGACAATAGTCTTTGGGTAAATTATAACTGAGCGACACGGTTTTGAGTCTCAAAAAAGAACAGTCTTCCACAAAGCGATCCGAACCCATGTAGTTCAGGCCGTATTTCCACAGGGCTCTGGGAATGTTCGTGTCGTCGCCTTCATTACGCCAACGTTTCAAAACGGCTTTACTCTGATTGTCGGTACCGTTCATGGCTTCGCTTTCCATCCTGGCTTTGTTGATTATTTTCTGACCCAGGCGATAATGGAAGAATGTAATCAAGCTCAGGTTTTTATATTTCACATTGAAGCCGCCGCCACCGGTAACCACAGGCATGGAATTACCTAAATAAAGAATGTCCTTTTCGTTGATCAGACCGTCGTAATTGACATCTTGGTATTTGGCATCGCCGGGATAACAAGTAAAGGTTCCGTTTTTCATTACTATAGGTTCTCCCTGCAAATCGAGCATTATCCGGCCGTCTTCGTCCTTGGCATAAGTATCCTCGAGGTTCTGATACACTCCTTCATAATGGAAGCCAAAAAAAGAACCTACCGGCATACCGGCGATAATCTTCTGGGCATAGCTTCCGTTGGAAAGGGTATAAGTTGATTCCGATAAATTTTCGGGCAATAACTCTATGCGGTTGATGTTACGGTTGACATTAAAATTAAGGCTGACTCTCCAGTCGGTATCACGATATACATCGTAGTCGATACGGTATTCCCAGCCCCGGTTGCTCAGTTCTCCGGAATTGAAGTACGAGATGGTATTGCCCTTGCCGTCGTACCCGGTAGATGAAGGAATGGAAACACCGGTCTGCAACAAGTCTTTGGTATATTTGTAATAATAATCAAAGGTCATGCTCAGGCGGTTATCCAACAGGAACACATCCACTCCCACATCGTATTCGGTGGAACTTTCCCATTTGAGTTTGTTTAATTGCATCGACGAAGGGGCAACGGCCGGATTGCTGATGTATTCACCTATGGCATTGTAAGTGCCCACATAAGGAGCGGTGCCCCCGGGTGCCTGTCCGCTTTGCCCTATACTTGCCCGTATTTTCAACTGGTCGATCCAAGGCAGACCCGACATAAACTCTTCTTCCTGCACATGCCAGGCCAGCCCTCCGGAAGGGAACAAACCCCAGCGATTGGAACTGCCCAAGCTGGACTTGCCTTCGTAATTCAAAGTTCCGTTAATAATATAGCGGTTAAGCAAAGTATAATTGAAGTTGCCTATACCCGACAAGGTTCTTACCTCGGAATCGCCCGAGCCCAGTCCGCGTATGGCACCCCCGGTGACGGGATCGGACATCCCCGCCGATGATGCTCCGTAAATCTCGGTCGAATAATTGGAGCTCACCGACTGTGAGGTTCTCCAAAGACCGGTGGCCACCAGGTTGTGCAATCCCTCCCAATTTTTGCGGAAAATCAGTTTATTTTCGGTTTGCAGCGATAAATTACTCGAATAGGCATCGGTACTACGGTTAGCGTAATTATTGTCTATGGTGACATCGGTAGCCGCCTGAGGCAAAAACTTTCTATTGTTTACCGTTCTAAACTTCAACGATACATAACCGGTATAAATTAGGCCTGTGCTGATATCGTAGTTCATCCTAAAAGTCATCTTTTCCTCTTTCTGATCGCTGTTGTTGTAGCTGTCGTTTACCATGATAAGAGGGTGAAAGTTGGAAGAACCTTTGAATGCGCCCTGAAATTCCTCGCTGTTTTGGCGAATGAAATAATTGGAAGTAGGCTCGCCTGTCAAATCGTCGATCCAAAAAGGACTTTTATTGGGCATTTTTCTCAAAGCCTCAGCCCTGACGGCAGTTGTCCAGTTGTCCTCCTTGTCGGTGTCGGAATAAGTAAAATCGGCGTCTACCCTCAACTTGTCCGAGAAATTATAGCCGATGTTCAGGCTCGAAGTAACCCTCTGCAGCGAAGTTCCCAGAGTGGTACCACCCTCGTTCAGGTAAGAAAGCGAAAAACGGTAAGTGGCTTTATCGCCGCCCCCCGACATGGAAAAACTATTGTCGGAGATGGTGGCGTTTTTCTTTACATACGACAACCAGTCGGTATCGGCATTGTATTCGTCAAAATACCGCCAGTCGGGATTGTAATTGATTTCCGGGGTATCGAAAAGCAATTCGAGCAAAGAGGAAGAATTGGCAACACCCCGGGCATTGGCGGTGTTCCAGATAGCATCCTGAATAAAAGCAACGTATTCATCGCCGTCCAACATAGGAATAGGATTGGGTTCCACTTTGGCCGTGAACTTCGAAGAAAGCGAAAAACGGGTTTTGCCTCTGCCGCCCTTTTTGGTGGTAATCAACAACACTCCGTTGGCTCCGCTGGTTCCGTAAACCGAGGTGGAGGCAGCGTCCTTGAGGACCTCTATACTTTCGATGTCGTGAGGGTTGAGATTGAGCATATCCGCGTAATCTTCATTATTGGCCGTGGCAAAGTCAAAAGAATCGTCGATATCCGTGGTATAGGGCACTCCGTTGATTACAATCAGGGGATCGGCATTGGAATTCAGGGTGGCCGTTCCGCGAATCCTGATGGAGCTTTTGGCTCCGGGGTCGCCTCCGGCAACGATATCCACCCCGCTCATTCGTCCCTGCAGGGCTTCCTCTACCGAAGTCACCGGCAAGGATTCTATGAAATCCTCCATCTTTATGCTTTGAGTGGCAAAGGTCTGCTCTCTGGCAGTAATACCTAACTCATTCTTTTCCAATCTTTCCGCGGATACCACCATTTCGGCCAGCATCATAGCTTCTTCCTTCAAGGTCACATCCAGCGTTTTCTGCCCTGTGTAATCAAAGCGCTGGGTCTCCATCCCGATAAAGGAAAATACCACCTTCAATTTGCCGGTCACTTGTGGAATACGAATGGAATATTCTCCGTTTTGATTGGTGGTGGTACCGTTCAACAAACGATTTTGTTCGTTCATCACCATTACGTTAACGCCGGGAAAAACAATTCTTTCGTTGCCCGCCAATTCGTAAACCTTGCCCGTGATATAGTCCTGCGCATGGAGCGCTCCGGTGGCAGCCAGCAAGAAAACAATCAGAGTATAAACTATTTTTTTTGTCATAACAGAATCTTTCTAGCCGGGTTTACAATACCTCCTTAATAAAATGGACACAGGCATCATCGAAGATGAAGGGGAAATAATGATAGTCCTCGACCACATCAACCCTTCCTCCAACAGGATTACCGTCGTTATCCAACTCTTGCACGCTCAGCTTGCCTCCGGCATCGCTCACATCTATTTTGGTGGTGATGGTCACCACTTTGCCACCCTCCACAGGCTCATCGTAACTCTGCAAGGTTGGCAGGCCCTCTGCGGTGTTTTCTTCCCAGCCTACATAAGGATAATTCGAAATCACTGCGGTACTCATCGGGATAAAATATTTCAACAGATAATATTGCAGGGAATCGGCGTTGGTCACCGTGCATTTGCCGAAATACCCCGCATCGTCTACCGTGGCGCTTCCACTGACAATGCCGGGCAGCCGGCCCTCTTGCACGGCTTGCTTAACGGCTGCTGTGGAAGGCACAAACATCAGGCAGCTTTCTACCACCGGCAACACCGATTGAGAATCGAAATCGAGCAGGCCGGACAACTCGAGCAACTGCACAAAACCGTGATAAATGGTTGCAGAGTTGTTTCTATTTCCTATCATCATGGGTACAAATTTGGAATAGATGGCGTTTTCCATGGAACCTTCAAACAGATAGGGCACATCGTTTTGATAGGCATAGCATTTGCCGTTGGTCCAACCATCTCTGAAACTCAACTCTTGCAGGCTGCAAAAAAGTTGATCTTCGGTGAGGGCGGGGTTATACAGTAACTCTGTGAATTTCACACTGTTGGTAATCTTGCCGTCTTTCATATACCAATAAAGGTACATACCCGGCGACAAGGTTCGAAATACGTGATTGCCCGTTCCCGCATCCGTCAACAAATCCCGGTAGGAGCCCGTGATGGCGTCCTGGCTAAGAACGTGGGCGTAAACATAATTTTGCTGAGAAGAGTTGGAGAGTTTATTGGATCCTCTATACAAGACTTCTTCCACCTGAGTAATACCATCTTGGTTCATTAGCTCGTTCGAGGGATAAAGCATAAAATAACTGGTGGCATCCGAACAAAGCGTAAGAATCAGGTCGGCGGTGTTGAGCATTTTCAGGAAATAGCTGTATTTCTTGTATTGAAAAGCCGGACCCGTCACAGAACCGAACATGGCCGGCGGAGTGAGTTCACTGCAGCCGTAAAAAGAGCCGTTGACACAAATTTTACGATTGGCCTGCGGAATCCGGTCAACATCAAATTTAATAACGGTACCGTAACTGTTTTCGATTAAGCCTTTGGTAATTTCTTCGGGGAATACCATCGAAGAAGAATATACGCTATTATACAATAAATATTCGATGGACTGTTTGCTTACTTCGCTCAGGGAATCGTAGCCGCCGACCTCCCAATATTCCCTGAAAAAACCTCTGAAAGCCTCGTTGCTGGGAGCAAACACACTGTAAGAAACAAAGGCCAGATCCGTTACTTTTTTGTAATCGGTTACCGGCCACTCGCAGGCTATATTGGGTAAAGGAGAGGAATGGTAGTGCTGGTAGAGATCGGTCCCATCCCCATATTCCAAGGTCAGGTTCTCGTCGAGCTGATAATACTCATACTTATCGTACAATTCCAAAAAATCGGAATAATCCTCGTTGGAGGCAAGTTCGGCATAGATGGTCTCGAGGGGTTTAAGCACCCTGTCCACCAGATAAACATAACCGTTGTCGGCCAGGACCGAATATTCCGTTACGGCAGCATTCGAAACGTTGAAACCGGCATCGTCTATCCAGGCTGTGGTGGGGAAAAAATATTCGTAGTTGTACCTCGCATCGATCTGTTTGGTTTGAAACATCCGGTACGAAAATACCGGCAAAAAACGCTCCATGTGATACACGCTGACTTCAGCACCGGCTGTGTCTATTTCCAAACTTAAACCGTCCTGGCTTTTAGTTCTGTGCTTATAATACAAGCCGGCATTTTTGAGTTTCTCTTCTTTGGTGGCGCCGTCGCCTTCACCTGGCCTGAAATTAATCAGTTTTTCCTTGTCGAAGGCATAGTATAGAATATGAAAACCTATGAGCTTTTTCAATTCGGCCCGGGGTAATTCTTCTATGCTTTTCCCCCCGTAATGCTCTTCGAGGTAGGCGTTGAATGCGCTGTCGGTGGGAGCCATCACCGTGAGAATGCTTTTGCCGTTCACTATCGACTTGAAACCGGCCAGCTCAATTCCTTTAAGAAAAATGGAATAATCCCCCCGTTCCTGCAGCACTTCATAAATACTCCCTTTGAGCCAGTCGGGCTCCTGGTAATAGAGCTCCATTTTATTCTGGCAGGCGTAATTGTTTAACAGTAAAAGCAATACAAGTGGGAACAACTTCCGTACACGGAGATTGAATTTCATGATAATTTAGGTATTACAATTATATAAAGGTCATACGAAAAAACTGCAAAGCGGCACAAATATATGAAAAAAAAACAAACCCGCGACTAAAAATGTTAAACTACGCCGCTACGACTTAGAGCATGTGTTCAATTGATTATTACGATTTTACACACAACTCCTTTTTCACCCTGATTGTCGGCGGCAAACACAAGATAAACCCCGCTCGACACTCTTTGCCCCCTGGCATTGTTGCCGTCCCAGCCGAATTGTCCTCCCAGGGAAGAACCGGAGATGATTAAATTCCCACTTAAATCGGTAATTCGCACCTGGGAATTTTCCGTCAGGCCTTTCACGGTAATTTTACCTCTGTAACCGGGGTGCACCGGATTGGGAAAAGCATAAACCTCGCTATAATCGGGGGCGGCAGGCGAAGCATCGCTACGGTACGACACCAGCCCTCCGGCTGTGCCGATGAATACCTCTCCGCTTTGGGGATGAATGGCAACAGACCAGACTTCGTTCGAAGGCAGGGGACTGTTTTCTTTGGTAAAATGATGTATGGTTTCCGTGCCGTCGGGCGACAGGAGATAAAGTCCGTCGTTGCGGGTCCCCATCCATTTGCGGTTAGCCCCGTCCACAGCTATGCAATATACCCGGCTGTTAGCCAGTAGATAATCGGCTTCGTTGGTACCGTCGTCGCGAGGAATCTTTACCCTAAAAAATACCGGGCTTTCATCAAAAACACTCTGATACGATGCGAGCATTAACGGGCCCATATTGGTGCCGATCCAAAGTCTGTTGTTGAGGTCCTCCGTGATGCAGTGAACCGTAAATACATTCAGGTTTATCCCGTCCTGATCGGTAAAAGACGAAATCCAACGGGTCCGGTCGTCGGAAGTATCTTCGAGACTACCATTGTAATCGAGCACAAAAATGCCGTAGATCGCCCTCTCGGCGTTGATCCAGACCATATTGTCGCCGGTGAAAAAAATCTTATTCAGTGTGGGGGCAGGCTTTAAATCGGCATAGCCGGGCGAGAACCATTCTCCGCTTTCTCTCACTAAGATGTGCAAGCCTCCGGAACCCGAAGCCTGATATGCGGGATAAGCCGAATTGAGTACCCAGAGATTGCCTCCGGCATCGTAAACAGCTCCGTCAACCCGGACATAACGATAGGGTAATCCGTCCCAGGCAGGCAAAAAGGGGCTGTTGGCGTACGAATGCAAAGTATCGAGTTTTCCCCCTTTGAATTCATACAGGCCTTCGCCCCAAGAGGTGGCAAAAAAATGTTCTTCATCGGCAGGATCTACCGCTACATTCAAAATATCCTGAAAGGGATAGCCCGTCTTGCGTTCAATACTGTCGCGGTTGATCAGGGAAACCCAATTGTTGTCGCGAAAACGCATAATATCTCCGGTGAATTTGTACCGGTCGCCCCAACGCCCGCCACTGGCAACATACAAATCGTTGTTGCGGAAATACAAATCCCAGGCTGTGTCCACACCCGGGCCATTAGGCAGGATTTTACTGTTACTCACCATATAGGCCTCCGCCTGGGCGTAATAAATCCATTCGAGAAGGCCGTCACTGCCGGCCGTGGTATAAATTCGGTTCAGCTTTTCATCCAGGGCAATGCCATACATTTGCTTTAGTCCGGCTTGCATCTGTGCATTGTATTCATACAAAGAATATTCTCCCGACACATCGCTGTCGTGGAGAGTTAACTGACTGTTGTCCGCTGCAAAAACCAAAGGCAGCCCAGCGGTCAGAGCCAGCAAATATGGGCCCTGTGCCGATATTTCCAGCACACCGGCACTTAAATAAAATGCTTTCCAGCCTCCATCGTAGCGATAAATGCCCTCTCCGGCCACCAATGCATAAAGGGAATCTTTGCGTGAAACGAGTTGTGCGGGGGTTTTACCCGGTATAAAATTCTCTGCTGTCCAGTTTTTGCTGTCCGACAGGTTGTCGCCGGCATTTCCCCGGTAAAGGCCTCGTTCGGTGAGCATATAATAATCGTCGCCGATACGCGCAAAGTCGAACACCGCCGTATAATTTACCGTAGCACTTCGCAGGTTGTAAGTTTCCAGAATTTCCTGCTTAGGTACATCAATTATCAACAAGCCGACTCCGGTACACAGATAGGCATACCTGCCGTCCATGCGAAGCCGGTAGATGCTTTTGTCGGCGGGCAGGCTTTTTTCCTTGTAATCCGGCAGATTGATCACCCTTTCGTCGTCCAATAAATCCATGTTGCCGTCGGTGTATACCACCAGCAAACAATCACTAACATCGTTTTGGGCTATAAACTGCACCTGGCCTCCGCTAAGTCCGGTCAAAACGGAATATTCTTCGATAAAACGATCCCGGGGCGAATACGAAAACAAATGTTTGTTGGCCACCACGTATACTTTGTCGGAGGTAGCGGCCACCTGAGTGGCATTCCGGTACGAAAAATGGCTGCGCCATTCTCCAACGGGCGGCTGGGCTGCAAGTTTAAAGCACAGCACACCGGCAAGTCCGGACAACAGCAATAAACAGAGTCTCTTTTTCATCACAAGCAATAACCGCAAACAAGGGTCGAATATTGTACAGAACCGGGGTTTATCTTGTTTATTTTTGTAGGTTTCTTTTATAGGTTTCCAAAAAACGGGCCATTTTTTGCACAGCCTCTGCCCTATGGCTGATCCTGTTTTTTTGTTCCGGCTCCAGTTGGGCAAAACTCAATTCATAACCCTCGGGGCGAAACAAAGGATCATAACCAAAACCTTTGTTACCCGCCTTTTGCCTCAAAATTTCGCCTTCGACCCGGCCTTCGAAAAAATATTCCCGGCCATCGAGCAACAAGGCCACCACAGTTCTGAAACGTGCTCTGCGGTTTTCTTTGCCCTGCAATTCCAAGAGCAACTTATCCATATTATCTTCAAAATTGCAGGCGGGGCCGCCATAACGGGCCGAATGGACTCCCGGTGCTCCGTTCAGGGCTTCCACTTCGAGTCCGGTATCGTCGGCAAAGCAATTCAGACCGTACTTTTCATATACAAAACGGGCCTTTTGCAAAGCGTTGCCCTGCAGACTATCCTGAGTTTCGGGAATATCCTCGCTGCAATTCAAATCCCCGAGATCGATCAACTCAACGGAATTCCCCAAAATATCGGCCACTTCCTGCTTCTTGTACTTATTATGGCTGGCAAATACGATTTTCAACATACGGAAATTTATTTGAGGCTTGCCGAAATGTTGAGCATTCGTTGGATAGACCTGAGGGCTTGCCGGCGCAATTGCTCTTCCACCAAAACCTCCGGTTGTTCATCCCGGAGGCAGCGATAAAGCTTTTCCAGGTTATGCATTCGCATAAAAGTACATTCGTTACAGGCTTTGGAGTCATCGTCAGGAGGAGCCGGTATGAATAACTTCCCGGGACATTTCCGCGACATTTCAAACAACACACCACACTCGGTGGCTACAATAAATTCCCCTGCTTCGGCTTTTTGTACATAGGCTACCTGAGCTGAGGTAGAACCGATAAAATCGGAGACCTTCAACAAGTCTTGTTTGCATTCGGGGTGTGAAATAATTTCAGCCTGAGGATGTTGCTTTTTGAGTTCCAGAATTTTTTGCAGTGAAAATTGTTCATGTACATGACAGGCTCCGTCCCAGATAAGCATATCGCGTCCGCTCAAACTTTTAATATAATTCCCCAGGTTACGGTCGGGTCCAAAAATAATCTTTTCGTCTTGGGGCAGGCTATTTATGATTTGCAGGGCATTGCTCGAAGTTACCACCAGGTCGCTCAGAGCTTTTACAGCCGCCGAAGTATTGACATAGCTGATAACCGTATGATCGGGATGAGCCTTGATAAAAGCTTCAAATTCGCCGGCCGGACAACTCTCGGCCAGAGAACAACCCGCTCCGGCATCGGGAATCAGGACTTTTTTGTTTGGTGAAATTATTTTAGCTGTCTCAGCCATAAAATGTACCCCGCAAAGCACAATGACATCGGCGTCTGTTTTGGCAGCCTGCTGTGCCAGATCCAAGCTGTCTCCCACAAAATCTGCTATTTCCTGAATCTCTCTTATCTGATAGTAATGCGCCATGATTACCGCATTCCTTTCAGATCTAAGCCGCTTTATTTCTGATTTTAACACTTCTCTATCCATAATCAGCCTTTTTACAGCCGCAAAAATATAAAATTAAACCGTACCTTTGCTGCGTTTTTTTCAGTATTAGTTATGATTGTAACGGTTAAAGAATTAGACAGGGCCGTTGTACGCTTCTCGGGCGACTCAGGAGACGGCATGCAACTTACCGGAACCCTGTTCTCTACCCTGTCTGCTATTTTTGGAAACGAAATTTCCACTTTTCCCGATTATCCGGCCGAAATACGGGCTCCCCAAGGCACTTTGAGCGGGGTGTCGGGTTTCCAGGTACACATCGGAAACAAAGTGTATACTCCCGGCGACAAAGCCGATGTACTGGTTGCCATGAATCCGGCAGCTCTCAAAGTAAACGTAAAAAACATCAAAAAAGACGCTGTTATCTTGGTTGATGCCGATGCTTTCGACGAAAGCGGCCTAAAAAAAGCCCTTTATAAAACGGAAGACCCTATAGAAGAGCTCAAATTGGGAGCAGCGCAACTTGTGGCTGTCCCCATTTCAACTCTGGTCAAAGAAAGTCTGGCCGACACCGGCATGGGTAATAAAGAAATTTTACGCAGTAAAAACATGTTTGCCCTGGGGCTTATTTGCTGGCTCTTCAATAAACCCATCGAAGAAGCCATGCGTTTGCTCCATCGAAAATTCGGCAAAAAACCGGGTGTTTTGCAAGCCAACATCAAAGTGCTCACCGACGGATTCAACTACGGGCACAACATTCATGCATCCGTGTCGACCTACAATATTCGTCCCACCGACATGCCCAAGGGCATTTATACCGACGTCAAAGGCAACGAGGCAACGGCTTGGGGGCTGATTGCCGCTGCCCAACAGGCCGGACTGCAACTGTTTTTGGGCAGCTATCCTATTACTCCGGCTTCGGAAATCCTTCAGGAACTAGCTGCCCGCAAAGATTTGGGTGTCATTACCGTACAGGCCGAAGACGAAATTGCCGGAATCTGTACGGCCATTGGAGCTTCTTTTGCCGGTAACCTGGCGGCTACTTCCACTTCCGGCCCCGGACTGGCCTTAAAATCCGAAGGCATCAACCTGGCTGTCATGGCTGAATTGCCTCTGGTCATTATCGATGTGCAACGCGGAGGGCCTTCCACCGGATTACCGACCAAAACCGAGCAATCCGACCTGCTGCAAGCTCTTTACGGCCGCAACGGAGAATCACCTCTGGTTGTTTTGGCCGCAAGTACCCCTTCCAACTGCTTCGATTTCGCTTACATGGCCTCCAAACTGGCTCTGGAGCACATGACTCCGGTTATTTTACTGACAGACGGTTTTCTGGCCAACGGCTCCTCGGCCTGGAGATTGCCCGATCTCAGCCAATTCCCGGCCATCAATCCTCCTTTTGTTCACAAAGAAATGCAGGGGAAATGGGCTCCTTATTTACGTAACGAGCAAGGTTCGCGCTATTGGGCTATTCCCGGGACAGAGGGCTTTGCACACCGCATAGGCGGTCTGGAAAAAGATTCCCGTACGGGAGCCATTTCCACCGATCCGGCCAATCACCAACTGATGACAGATTTGCGTCAGCAAAAAATCGACAATATTGCCAAAGTGATTCCTCCTTTGCAACTGAGCGGAAACAGCAACGCCGATTTACTGGTGGTCGGTTGGGGAGGCACATACGGCCATTTGTATTCGGCCGTGCGGCAATTCAACGAGCAGGGCAGACAAGCCGCGCTGGCTCACTTCAATTATATCAACCCCCTGCCGGCCAATACCGAAGAAGTTTTGAACGGGTTCAAAAAGATAGTGGTCTGCGAACTCAACTCCGGACAGTTTGCTTCT
>Ga0255340_1002240_pt1 | contig 23073 bp, 16 predicted proteins | sample wastewater_treat_7_FD_192417 | JGI IMG/M metagenome (GOLD analysis project Ga0255340, IMG submission 192417) | Wastewater microbial communities from Lulu Island WWTP, Vancouver, Canada - plant10 | ecosystem: Engineered > WWTP > Wastewater > Unclassified | place: Canada: Vancouver, British... | reverse complement strand
CCAGCTCATGGAAAAGGTGCACGAATACACCACGCAGATATCCTGGGTGCTGCTCGGCCTGGGCGTGCTGGTATTCGGGCACATCATCTGGAAAATGATACGGAAAAAGTGATATGGACATATTGATCATCATCATGCTCATCCTGCTGAACGGGATCCTGTCCATGACGGAAATGGCTTTTGTGTCCTCCCGCAAGTACAGGCAGCAGGCAGATGACCGCTTTCTTTCCACCATCCAGATAGGAATCACCCTCATCGCCATCCTGACCGGTTTGTTTTCCGGGGAAACCCTGACCGATAACCTGGCTGCCGTCCTGGCCCGTTGGGAACCCCTTGCCAACCAGGCAGACTGGATTTCCAAGGTGTTGATAGTCACGGTTGTAACATATCTAACATTGGTCATAGGCGAACTGGTCCCCAAACGGATAGGGTTGATGGCTGCCGATAAGGTGGCAGGGACCATGTCGGCCCTGATGAAACTCCTGCGCAAGATCACCTATCCCATTGTATGGCTGCTGAGCAAGAGTACCCGGGGTCTTCTTGTGATCCTGGGCATGGGCAACATGAAGGAAGCCAAAGTGACCGAGGAAGAGATAAAGGCCCTGATAGAGGAAGGAAAGGAGGACGGTGAAATCCGGGAAGTGGAACAGGAGCTGGTTGAACGCGTCTTCAACCTGGGAGACCGCACCATAGAAACCGTCATGACCCACCGCAGCGATCTGATCTGGCTGGATATAAACGACCCTATAGAAATGAACCGGGACATAGTCCAGGAAAATCTGCACGGCATATATCCCGTGGCCGACGAAGACCTTGACCAGTTGCTGGGCGTGGTGTACCTGAAAGACCTGTTTGGCACCATGGACAGAAAAGATTTTGATCTGCGTTCTGTGATTGAGGAACCTTTTTTTATTCCCGAGACATTGAGCGTCTATGCTGCTGTGGAACAGATGAAGCACAGCTACAGCAAATACGCGCTGGTAACCGATGAATTCGGCAGTATACAGGGGATGGCCACCCACTCGGACATCATGGAAGCCCTGATAGGAGAATTGCCCGAAAACCGCGAAGACCACGACATCGTCTCGCGCGGGGACGGCTCATACCTGATTGACGGGCAATGCGATTTCTACGCATTCCTGGAGCATTTCGACATGGTAGACCTGGCTGCCACCAACGACTACAATACACTGAGCGGACTTATCCTGGACAAACTGGAACACGTTCCGGTCACCGGCGAGACGTTCAAATGGGAGGGGTTGTCCATAGAGGTTGTCGACATGGATTTTGCCCGGATTGACAAGGTGCTGGTGCGTCCCGTCAAAAATACTTTCCAAGATTGATATAGACCCCGAACTTCGCTCCCGGGTGCAGTCCGTATTCAACCAGCACGTCAATGGGTCCGAGGGGGCTGTCATAGGAGTACCCGGCAGCCGCACCCAGCATATACATTCCTTTGTCCCATTCTATGAGTTCCAGCGTTGAGCGGCTGATACGCGCCACATTTCCCTTCACCCATAAATAATGATTGTTGAACAGGCGGTAGCGCGCCTCAAAAGCAGTTGCTATGAATTTATTGTCAACCACTTCGGTGGGTCTGAACCCATAGAAGGGCAGCTGGTGGTCCAGGTAATGGCCGGCAATGGTACCGCCTACAAAGTTCTGCAAGGGGAAGCCAAATTCCTTCCCATACAGGAACCGGCCGTACAAGGCGGGAACAAGCGTCCACCTGTTTGATACAGGTATGGCTACATAGAGGGAAGAGGAAAAGGCCGAGACAGGGGCATCATCCCTGTACTGCGAAAAATCATCCGTATAGAGCGCATACTCGGCTTTGAAAAGCACCCCGGCAGAAGGGTAATTGGTATTATCGAAACTGTCGTAACGCACCCCGGCCCGGTAACTGATCAGGTTCTCACGCACTCTTTGCCGCTGCAATCCTGTACTGTTGGCCATGATCATGCTGGGAGAACGGAAGTTTTCATAGCGTGCACCCAGGTAGAAATTGAAATTTCTGTAATAGAAGTTAGCCAGGTCCAGGTTCACGCGGTTCTTGTGAAACCGGACATTATGCGATGTGGTATCGCGCCCGGTGTACAGTTCCATGTTCCCGTACCGGTAAGTGTAGGACAGCCCGAATTTTCCAAGCCAGGCATCCTGGTAGAATATGCCCACGTTGATGAACGGATTGGTAGAAAGCCTCCCGGTTGCTTCCACCAAGCCTCCCCGGAGCTCCGCCGGAGAAAAGACAGCATTGATATAACCCGAGGCAATTTCCCGGGTATCGAAGCGGATGCCAACGCTTACCGCACTGCGGGAACGCTCCCGGCATTCGAAAGTCAGGTTATAGCGCCCGTTTTCCTCGACGAGCGTATAGGTCACGGATGCAAAACTTCCGGTGCCCCTGAAGCGGTCCACCGCTTCCCTGAGTGAATTCGTGCCTATGGTGGTGAATTCCTTGAAACGGAGCATGCGACGAAGGTTTTTCACGTTCAGCGTAGTGATACCGTTAAAGATGATGTATCCCAGGTCAATACTGTCCTGCACGGGAGAGTCTGTCCCTGCTTTGCGGTTGGGCGGAAGCTTTATGTCATCGGCGGGGTGAATGCCTATAAGTTCCTTGAAGGCCAGGATGGCGTCCCAATTTTGACGGGCAGCACGTTCTCCCCTGATAAGCAGAGAATCAACGGCCGCTGTGGTGAAACTGGCTGTTGTATAAGGCTCTGTATCGGGATGAATATAGAGGTCGGTCAGGCTCTTGTTTTTTTCAAAAGCATCCCGGGACATCCTTTCCATCATGCGATTGACTATGAACATGAGGTCGTTGTAGTCGTCTTCCCGGATTTCCCCCCTGCTCAGGCTTTCCAGCCGTTCTGTCATCATGCTCACATCCACTCCGATGACAATCTCGGCTCCCATCTCCCGTACCACATTCACGGGAAAATTGTTGATAACCCCGCCGTCTATCAGTATGCGCCCATCCCGTTCCACAGTGGTAAAGGCGCCCGGAATGGACATGCTTGCACGTATGGCCAGGGGCAGGCTGCCTTCCCGCATGACCACCTGGTCCCCGCTTATAAGGTCATAACCCACGCAGGCAAAGGGGATAGGCAAGTCATCAAAGGATTGCATGTCGTGGTAACCCACTGTGTACTCGTTCAGCATGTCCATGACAGACCCGCCGCTCAGCAAACCGGTGGATATGTGAAAGCGGTCTTTGTTGAAGGGGATGGTTATCAAGGATTTATCCGATACTTCCTTTTCCGTGAAGAACAGTTTGTCGCGGGTGATCTTGTCACTCAGCAAATCCAGCCAATTCTGGGCACGCATGATGCTGTCCATGGCGGCAGGGCTGAATCCTATGGCGTACATGCCGCCCACTATGGCTCCCATGCTGGTTCCTGCAATGTAGTCTATGGGGATGCCCGCCTCTTCAAGCACTTTAAGAACGCCTATGTGGGCTACGCCTTTGGCTCCGCCACCGCTCAGCACCAGTCCCACTTTCTTGCGGGGCGCACGCGGCTGCCACTGCTGCTGTTGCTGTTGTTGCTGTTGTTGCTGCACCTTCTGTTCTGCGGGCTGCTGCATCTGTTGCAACTCCTCTGGTGCAGACTGCTCCTGTTCCGTTTCAAACGGCTGTTGCTTCTGCGTCTTTTCCGGTGCGGATTGCTGCTGGACGCGCTCGGACGCGGATTGCTGCTGGACGCGCTCCGGCGCACCTCCCGGGACGGATGCCTGCGCTGGCCCTGCCTCGGCAAGAAGACACGGAGTAATGAAAAGGAAAGAGAGGAGGATCAAGAACCGCATAGGCACCTTTTTCCACAAAATTATCATATTCTGGAAAAATTCCTACATTTGTAAGTACAATGATGTACAAAATTGGTGACGGCATTATTTCTCCTCTCGGCTCAACAACAGAAGAAAACTTTCAGGCCGTAAAAGAGGGTTATTCCGGCATCAGAAAGTTTCCTGCCGGATTCAGGGAGTTGTCCAATCCAATTCTTGCTGCCCTGATCAGTCCCCGTGAGCTGGAAAGCCTTGCAGCCCCGTATGCCGGGGCACGCACCCACATGATGTCAAGGTACCACCAGGCCATGTCTGCCGTTTTTGAATCTGCCGTATCTAATTCACTGCCTGAAATTTACAGAAACGAGATTTTTCAGAGCAGCCGGGTCGCGTTTATTTTCTGCACTACCAAAGGCGATGTCGATTCATTCCGCGAACTAAGTGACCAGACCCTGAATCCCAGGCTCTATCCCTGGCATGTGTCCCAGCAAATGATGAACGAATTGAATTTGCACGGGAAACCCTATGTGGTCATGAATTCCACCTTGGCCGGCATGCAGGCCCAGATAGTGGCCAACCGGCTGTTATGCAAGGGCAGTCCTTATGATTTTGCAGTGATCATAGGAGTCGAGCTGATAAGCATGTTCACCGTATTTCTCTTAAGTCAGGTTGGGGTTGTAAGCAATGATCCGGTGCGGCCTTTCAATAAGGAAAGCGATGGTACAAATCCCGGAGAATCTGCCTCTTGTGCCATATTTGTCAGTGAAGAGAAGCTGCATAAAGATAGAAAACATCTGAACATACCATACGCTGTCAAGTACAGGGGGGGAATCGTAACAACAGATCCTGTCTCAGAAGGCAATTTAGACCCGGAAGGAAATGGTTTGCAGATGGCCATTCAGAAAGTGATGGCCCAGGAAAGTATAAGGAATCTCTCTTTCATCACGGCACAAGGTGTGGGTTTGAAAGCTTTTGACTACCTCACGGCAAAAGCCATTGATAAGGCTGGTTTACGAAGAGTCCCGGTCAATAGTTTTGAGGGGAATTTTGGACATAGTTCAGGGTCTACGAGCCTCATGAACTGTATCCTTGGTGCTAAAGCGTTGGAAGAGGGAGTCATATTGCCTACCTTGGGTCACACCAATCTTGGGACTAAGAGCCGGATCCAGGTCGTTACTTCCATAAAAAAATCGGGCAAGAATAGTTTTCTTAATGTATCTGCCGGTCTTGGGGGAGTAAATGCTGTAACCCTTTATACAAAAGAAAAGATTCATCATGCTTATTAGGTCATTTTGCAGGATAACCAACCATTCCGTTGTTTTGGACAGGGAAAGGTGCCCTGGACTGGAAAAACTAATGATGGGCAACCAGGTGGGTGAAGACCTGGACCGTATCTTTTCCTCCCTGAAAGTGGATTTTCCTACCTATGAAAAAATGGATGATTACAGCAAGCTAGGATTCATAACAGCGGAATTGCTCATGAAAAAAAACGGATACGACGTATCTGTAAGCAAGCCCGACATGGGTCTGTTCATTTACTCCCGCTCGGGTTGCCTGGGGGCAGATTACAACCTTGTACGTGTGATGGAAGGGCATGGTACAGATGACCAGGCCTATAAACGTGCCATCCCCAATGCTATTTGCAGTGATATTGCATTCAGACACAAAATTGAGGGCGAAATGGGAATCTTTCTTTCAGACGGTTTCATATACGAGCATTTTTTCAGGACATGCTTTGGAACCTTAGAGACCGAACCTTCGTTGAATACATTGTTGGCAGGATATGTGGAATGTTACGGAGGTTATGCATCATCCCTTCTTTGCCTGCTTACTCGTTCTCACGAGTTTCCGCCAATGGATTACGAACTGAGGGAAGAGCGATTTTGCATTGATTTGCTTCGGATATATTGAGGAATGCGGGCTGTGCACCTGGTGGCATGTGCAGGAAAGGTGGTTGTGAAGGAAGTTGGCCTGCCCCTGTTAAGAAGGTTGTTTGTTGCGAACAGATGTTGCTAAATGAAATTTGACGTGATAGAAGATTTCCCGGAACATTTAAGACCTTATACCGATGAACAGATACCGGCAGCGATGCAGCGTATTGCAGCGCACCGGTATTTTCCGGATGTGGCAGCAATGATCTTTCCCGGGATCACACCAGCGGAAGCCATAAGGAAGGTTCTGGAAGTGAAGACCGTTCATCAATTCCAGATGGAGTGGATGTACGCTTTCAACAAGCGCGTGATTGACTCCACCATTGAAAGCTTCACGTACCATTTCAGCCACGGTATCGGGCCGGATAAGGGCTACCTGTACATTTCCAACCACAGGGATATCATACTGGATACTTCTTTGCTACAGATGGTTTTTGTTTACCAGGGACTGCCCACCAGTATGATCACTTACGGGGACAACCTTATAGTGAACCAACTGGCAGATGATCTTGCCCGCTCCAACAAAATGTTCAAGGTGGTCAGGAAGGGCAACAAACGGGAATTGTTCAAGAACTCTGTACTGTTGAGCGAATTTCTGCGCAGCTGCATACGGCATGGCAACTCCTGCTGGATAGCCCAGCGCAACGGCCGCACAAAAGACGGGCTGGACAAAACAGCGCCGGCACTGGTCAAGATGATGGGCATGAGCGGAATGCGGGGCGCTGGTGAAGAGAAGGGCGCTGCTGAAACGGGTGATGCAGTTGCTGCGGGAGCTTCTGCTGATGCAGGTGATGCAGTTGCTGCGGGAGCTTCTGCTGATGCAGGTGATGCAGTTGCCGGGGGAGCTTCTGCTGATGCAGGTGATGCAGTTGCCGGGGGAGCTTCTGCTGATGCAGGTGATGCAGTTGCCGGGGGAGCTTCTGCTGATGCAGGTGATGCAGTTGCCGGGGGTGGCGGACCGTATGATCTGGTAGAAAATTATGCATCCCTGAACATCGTGCCCGTAGCCATTTCCTACGAATACGAATCATGCGATTTCCTTAAGACAAAGGAACTGCTGGCTGCACATAATGCTCCCGATGGCAAAACCTACATTAAGGACGAAGACGAAGACCTGAACAGCATGATAACCGGGATCTCCCAGTGGAAGGGAAAAGTACACATCCATGTATGCGATCCGCTAACTCGAAAGGAACTGGAAGATTGTGCAACAGGAACCCGTGAAACCCCAGGTGAAGTGTCCGTGGTGACTCATGGCGATACTTGCGGAGAAAGGATGCAAAATGGCAATGCCGTGCACACTGCCAGCGAACAGACGCAAGATGGCTGTCCAGGGCATGCTCCTGGCGAAAAGATGCAAAATGGCAATGCCGTGCAAACTACCAGCGAACAGACTCAAGATGACAGTCCAGGGCATGCTCCTGGCGTAAGGATGCAAAATGGCAGTCCGGGGCGTAGTGGCGCTCAGGATCTGAACGCATTTGCTGCAAACCTCTGTGCATTGATTGATAGCAAGATACGGCGCGGCTACCAATGCTTTCCATCCAATTATATAGCCTACGATATGCTGCACGGCACTACCACATACAAACACCTCTATTCAGACCAGGACAAAGCTGCCTTCCTCAAGCGACTGGAAGCCCTGCCGCAAAAGGTTTTTGGTAGTAATGCCAATGAAACGTTACCAGAAGCTTTAAAGGCAGCACAACACATTTTCCTGAAAATTTATGCCAATCCGGTCCGGAAGACTGCTGCGCACTCTTGATGTATTGATCTGTATGATAGATGATTAACAAAAGAGCTCTCCAGGTGAGCTCTTTTGTCATATTATTGATAATCAGTAAAATGAATGAAGAGTGCGCGGCAGTCAGATGCGCGCGAGAATTTCAGGGATTCCCGGCCGCTCCGACAGGTGAACTGCCGGAACGCCGGTCTGTCGGATTATATCAGCAACATTGTCAACGGTAACGCCCTTGCCGGCCATAATTGTGATGCGTCCGGCGGCTTTATCCACCAATTGGCTGAGCATGGGAATCCCGGCCTCGGCATTCGGACTTTGACCCGAGGTCAGAATGGTGCTGAAGCCGAGCTTAATGATCTGTTCCAGTGCCACGAAGGGGTTCCTGCATACATCAAATGCCCGGTGGAACACCAATGTCATAGGCTGTGGCTGGGTGGCAGCGTGGTTGGGATCTTTGGCACTGAAACAGTCTACAGGGCCGAGGCTATTTTTCGTGTCATTACCGTCAGGTGTTGCGGTTTGAGTTGTGCTTATGCCTGTTTCGGCGGATGTGATGGTGCTTGTCGTTGTGGTGCTGGTTGTTTTTGTAGAGGCGAGGCCGGTTGCGGCCTCTATCATGTGATGAAGGGCCGGAAGATCGAGGTCGCCTTCAGGGTTGAGCGCGCCAATTACCACGCCGTGTACACCAACCTGGCGACACAGGCGGATGGATTCACACATGGAGTCCACCTCGGCCTGTGAATAACAATAATCTCCGGGACGACACCGTATAAGGACGTGCGTGCGGTCCAGAAATTCATCAAGAGGGATACGCCAGTCATACGGGGTGGGAGAGAAGTTGCCCAGGGCATGCAGGGTAGGCTGCTGCATGGATTGTGATGTGCCTTGGTGCTGCGGGGTGGAAGGAAAGTATCCTGGGTGTTGCTGAGAGGACGGGATGTTGCTGGATTGTTGTTGAGTATACAGGAAGTTACCGGGGTGTTGCTGAGCAGACGGGATGTTGCTGGATTGTTGTTGAGTATACAGGAAGTTACCGGGTTGTTGCTGAGTAGACGGAAAGTTACCGGGTTGTTGCTGAGCAGACGGAAAGTTGCGGGGGTGTTGCTGAGCAGACGGGAAGTTACCGGGGTGTTGCTGAGCAGACGGAAAGTTACCGGGTTGTTGCTGAGCAGACGGAAAGTTGCGGGGGTGTTGCTGAGCAGACGGAAAGTTACCGGGTTGTTGCTGAGAGGACGGGATGTTGCTGGATTGTTGTTGAGTAGATGCGAAGTTACCGGGGTGTTGCTGAGCAGACGGGAAGTTACCGGGTTGTTGCTGAGTAGATGCGAAGTTACCGGGGTGTTGCTGAGCAGACGGGAAGTTACCGGGTTGTTGCTGAGCAGACGGGATGTTGCTGGATTGTTGTTGAGTATACAGGAAGTTACCGGGTTGTTGCTGAGCAGACGGAAAGTTACCGGGTTGTTGCTGAGCAGACGGAAAGTTACCGGGTTGTTGCTGAGCAGACGGGAAGTTACCGGGTTGTTGCTGAGCAGACGGAAAGTTACCGGGTTGTTGCTGATAAGATGCGAAGTTACCGGGTTGCAGGAGGTTTAGCCAGGTGGGAGTGAGGCCTCCGCAGGACAGATCAGAGCAGATCTCAAGCCGATGGGCTCCGGCCCGGAGCATGTCCAGGGCGCTATCAAGACTGGTGCAGCAAACTTCTAACAGGACCATACTGTGTTGTTTTGAATATCAAAGTTAGAAAAAAAAGAGTTTTTTTGCAGTTGTAAAATTTATGGCTAATTTTGCAGCCCCCGATTCGTTAGCTCAGCAGGTAGAGCACAACACTTTTAATGTTGGGGTCCTGGGTTCGAGCCCCAGACGGATCACGGTGAAAGGCCGGTCATTTTTTGATCGGCCTTTTTTTGTGCCCCGCAAACATTGTTCTTTTAGCTGAATATGATACGCAATTCATACCCCTGGGGTATGAAACATATAAGTGGTTGATTATGAGCCAAACGGACAATGTTTGCGGGGCACTCACACCGCTGACTGCCGCGCACTTTTGATGTATTGAACTGTATCACAAATAGTTAATAAAAGAGCTCCCTGGGAGAGCTCTTTTGTTATAATGCTGAAAGTCAGCTGGATGAATCAAAAGTGCGCGGCAGTCCATTGTCGTCTTTTTATGACTTTGTAAGTATCATATTGACAGTGAGATAGGAGTGCTGCATTTGCAAGAGGAGCGGATTTGGTAGGAAACATTTAAACATGACCGGTATTTCACCTCGGTTTGACGAGTGAACTCATTATAAAGCGCTGGAAAATGCTAACTACTGATATTTACAATGATAGAACGTAAGTGTAATTTAATTTTGTAAAAAGCCTGATTTTATTTATCTTGCAGTATATATCTTTGCGTTTATGAAACCGGAAGAACAGTATTTGCGACAAACTGTAAGTGAAACTGCCGAGGAGCATTTTTTGCGAGGGGTTTATTATTACGACAAGGGATTGGACGCAAAAGATGCTGAACAAGACGGTGCCAATGCTTCCTTTATAGAGGCCTTTCAGTGCTTCCTTAAAGCGGCAGACATGGGGAATCTACACGCCCAGAACCAGGTAGGAATATGCTATGAATTTGGCCTCGGCGTTGAAAAGAATTGTGAAAAAGCCATCGAATGGTACACCAAGGCAGCCACAAAAGGGTGTGCCAGGGCTCAGAACAATCTCGGATGCTGTTATTCCAGCGGTGAAGGTGTCGAGCAGGACATGCGCGAAGCCTTTGAGTGGTGCAGGAAGGCGGCAAAACAGGGGAACGCCCGCGCACAATACAACCTCGGCATATGTTATGATGAAGGGATCGGGGTGGAGAAGGATGCCGAGCAGGCGGTTTTCTGGTTCAAGAAGTCGGCCGAGCAAGGGTTTTTGCGGACAAGGAAGCAAACCGGGTTCTTTTTTGAACTGGGTTGTTGCGTGCAAAAGGATCCGCATCAGGCCTTTGAGTGGTTTTTGAAATCTGCCGAGGCGGGGAATGCGCACGCCCAGAAGAACCTCGGCGATTGTTATCGTCGTGGTACGGGTACGGAGCAGAATTACCGCAAGGCGTTCCAGTGGTACAGCAAAGCTGCGTCGCAGGGGCATGTTGATGCGCAGGTGGAGCTGGGGGACCGGTTCTTTTACGGGCAAGGGGTGGTTCAGGATTACGACCAGGCTTTTTTCTGGTACCGGAAAGCGAGCGATAAGGGAGACATGCGGGCCGAGAACCGCATAGCCTACTGCTATCAAAATGGTTACGGAGTGGAGAAAGACGAAGATGCCGCCATGAAGTGGTACCTGAAAGCCGCCAAGCAGGGCGATGAAGATGCGCTCCTGGCCGTGGAATTGCAATGCCAGCTGCAAAGGAAGAGGAGTGTGTGAGAGGAGGGAGGGGAAGACGGCTTGGAGGAGAAGGGAGGAAGGCCGCAAGGTGGACTGCCGCGCACTCTTGATGTATCGGCCTGTAAATGAGATGAATAACAAAAGAGCTCCCTGGGGGAGCTCTTTTGTTAAGTGGCAGATAATCAACATGATGAATCAAGAGTGCGCGGCAGTCACTCGGCGTACATAATTCTGACTTACATATAAAACTGAAGAAATTTGCCTTATTGATACCCCAGGGATGTTTCTTAATTGCAAGATTAACTCTTCTATTTGATGAGGATTCAAACTTTGGGGTGATTTGCCATCAAGCAATTCTTTAGTGAAAATTAAAACCTGATCATCGCTGAGGAATTTTCCACGTGAATTGTTATAGATCTTTGATGGTTGTTGAGGAATTATTGCAGCCGTGCGATAAAAGTCGCAACTGTTACTAAATGCATTACGTATCAAACTCGGGTCAACCTCAATATACTTTTCCAGCCTGGTAGTACCATAATAAAAATTATATGAGGACCAGTGATAGTTGCGAGGATGGGAACAGAGCCCTTGAACATAAGGGTTGCGAAGGATATATAATGCAGTATCCAACTGACTTTGAGGTGAGTATTTTGTGTAGCTTATGAATGGGCGTCTGAATATACTTCCTTTTTGACGGTTCCGTCTATTATACCAATAAGAGTAGTCATGCAACACACACTGCATCAATCGAGACAATTGAGATGTTTCAATTAACAAGTGAATATGAGTGTGCATCAGACAAAATGCATAGATTTTGCTGTTATATTTCTTCAGGTATTTGTGTAATATGATCAAGAACTGAATCCGCTCAATATCATCACTAAAAATTATATTCTGAAAATTCGAATTCAGAATGACATGAAAGCAACCAGATTGTAATCGGATTTGAACTTTTCCACCTCCTCTATCCATCAGCACAAAATTTTGAATGAAGTGCGAAGATAACAAATTTATTCGGGGTTACAAAGAGGAAAGTGACTGCTCAAATAAAAAACCGGTGGTCATTTAAGGCGGTGCGCCAAAGAATTTTGGCGCATATAATATGCTGCTACGCAGCACCAATTGCCGCGCACTCTTTATGTATCGGCCTGTTAGTGAGGTGAATAACAAAAGAGCTCTCTGGGAGAGCTCTTTTGTTAAGTAGCAGATAATCAACGTTATGAATCAAGAGTGCGCGGCACTCTGCCGCCCGCTTCGCAGGCGGAGGCTGTTGAGCACGACGGATATGGAGCTGAAGGCCATGGCGGCGCTGGCCCACATCGGGTTCAGCAGCAGGCCACTGACCGGGTACAGGATGCCGGCGGCAATGGGGATGCCTATGACGTTGTATATGAATGCCCAAAAGAGGTTTTGGCGGATGATACGGACCGTACGGCGCGACAGGTCAATGGCTTTAGGTAGCAGCATCAGGTCCGAGGTGGTCAGGGTCACCATGGCCACATCCATTGCAATATCGGTGCCCTTGCCCATCGCAATGCTCACATCGGCTCGGGCAAGTGCCTGAGAATCATTGATTCCGTCGCCCACCATGGCTACGAATTTTCCCTTAGCCTGCAACCCGCGGATATAATCTTCTTTTTCCTGGGGCAGGACACCCGAGGCAATGTGTTGAATGCCAAGGGCCGAGGCAACAGAGGCCGAGGTTTTGGCTGAATCCCCGGTGAGCATGTGTACCTCGATCTTCATTTTGTGCAGGAGGTCAAGTGCCTGAGGGGTAGTATCTTTGATTGGATCCGAGAGGGCAGTCACGGCCAGGATCTGTGTTTGGTCGGAATAAAAGATGACTCCCTTGCCGGCCTCCTGCCAGTCAGCAGCCATGCGGAGCACATCAGCGGATTGTTGCGTGGGGACCGCGGTTGGAGCAAAAGTGGGCTGCGTGAATGTAGCCTGTGCCGCGGCCTGTCCTGAAATCGTAGCCGCAGGAGCAGTAGCAATAGCAGTAGCAGTAGCATCAGTAGCAGGAGCGGCCGCTGCAGGAAGAGCAGGAGCTGTTACAAACTGCAGGTTGCCGGCGCGGTATGTCTGGCCGTCATAGGTGAATTCGATGCCTTTGCCCGGGATGCTTTCAAAGTGGTCCAGGGTCACGGGCTGTATGTTGTCTTTGAGCAGGTGTTCCACCAGTGCCTGTGCAAGGGGATGCTCGGATTTCATCTCGGCAGAAAGAAAAACGGACAATTCTGTTTCGGTCGGCTTTTTTGTCCAAAAAATTGTCTCGACCGCCGGTTTGCCTTTAGTCAGCGTGCCGGTTTTATCCAGTACCACGCAGTTGACTTTACCCATATTTTCGAGGGCAAATGCGTCTTTGATCAGGATGTGATTTTGTGCGCCTTTGCCGATGCCCACCATCAGGGCCGTTGGAGTGGCGAGTCCAAGCGCACAGGGACAGGCAATTACGAGGACCGAGACGGCGGCCAGCAGTGCCATGGGGAAGTGTGAGCTTCCGCCGATGAGCAGCCAGAGGACAAAAGTCAGCACGGAAATGACCATCACTACGGGAACAAAAATTGAGCTAATCTTGTCGGCGATTTTTTGGACGGGTGCTTTACTGCCCTGCGCTTCACGGACCATCCGTACAATTTGTGCCAGGACGGTACCGCTCCCCACCTGCGAAGCCTCGATGGTGAGGGATCCCCGCTGGTTGATAGTGCCGGCCAGGACTTTGTCGCCGGATTTTTTTTCTACGGGCAGAGGCTCGCCGCTGATCATACTTTCGTCGACATACGAAAGTCCCTCATTCACAACGCCATCCACAGGTATCCGCTCTCCGGGCCGCACCACGATTAGGTCGCCTGTCTGCAGTTGCGCAACGGGTACTTCCTTCTCTATCAGCGGCAAAGAAATATTCAAGGCCGAGGCGGCTTTCGCCGCAGAAATTATGGAAGTAGTGTCAGACGCCTCAGTAATAGCTGCCGTGGGGTGGTCAGCAGAGGTGCAGGTAGCAGTAGCAGTGTTGGAAGCTGAACCTGCAGGGGTTGGAGCTGTGGTAGTGGTTGTGGTGCAGGAAGCAGAAGTCGCAGCTGCCGTGGGGCAGGCAGCATAAGTGGCACCGCCGGGGGCACCGAAGGCTGCACCAAGGGTGGGGCCGGGGGTAGGCGCAGCCGCTGCAGCAGCCGTAGGGCATGCTGCAGAGGTGGGGCCGGAAGTGGGGCACGGACCAGCGGTTGGGCTAGAGATGGCGCAAACAGGGGCAGTGCCAGCAGTACCGGGGCGGGTGAGGATGCGGGCGGTTTTGGGTTGGAGGCCCATGAGGCTGCGGATGGCCGAGCCGGTGGTATTTTTGGCGCGCTCCTCCAGCAATTTGCCCAGCAGCACAAACGCCAGTATCATGCCGGCGGCCTCGTAATAGACGTGAACCTCAATGCCTCGGCTTTCCAAAACTCCGGGGAATAAGGTGTTGAACAAGCTGAAAAGAAAGGCCACTATGGTGCTCAGGCTCACGAGCGTGTCCATGTTGGCGGTGCGTTTGCGCAAAAGGCGCCAGGCGCGGATGTAGAAATCGCGGCCGGAATAGAACATAATGGGCAGAACCAGGCCGAGCATAATCCAATTACCTGGCTTCCAGTGCATAAAGCCCATCGCAATGATCATGAGTGGAACGGCAAATATCCAGGCCACGATTACTTTGGTTCTCAGTTGCTTAAAGTGTCGGCGTTGTGCCTCGGCCTGCCGCTCCTCGACATACTCGTCGGGGATGATCAGGCGGTAGCCGATGGACTGTACCTGCGCCTGGATCCTGGCGGGAGTCAATTTGTCCGCATCGTATTCGACCAGTAATGTGTTGGCTGCCAGATTGACAGAGGCCGATTTCACGCCGGGCAGCTCCTGCACGGTTTTTTCCACACTCATGGCGCAACCTGCGCAACTCATATCTAGTACCGGAAATGTATCTTTTATCATTTTTATCCTTTTTTCAAGAGTGTTTTGTCCTGGCAGACAACAAATTGGGTTTGGTATTTGGTAGTGGAAGCCAACAAATTGCCGTCGCAAACAACAAACCATCTTCGCAGGCATATTTTTGTCCTGCCGGGAGAAGTTAATATTTACTTGTAATAGGTCAATTACTATGCCACGGAAAAGGAGTCATAAAGACGGTGACGGGCGCAAGAATTCTGAACGGAAACAAAAAACAAAATCAGACCCGGACCAACCGAATTCAAATTCAAACCGACCGAATTCAAATCCAAACTTACCGTCCATGAAGTCAGAGCGCCTATATGTTGAAATTGGTTGTGTTTATAAAGGAATAATTATTAAATTTGTTCACCTAAAAAAATAGATTGAAAAGAACTACTCCTCTGTTTAAGAGATCCGTTATTTTCACATAAGGATAACTACATAAATCCTTGATAAACAATTGCTTAAACTGTAAAAAACAGGAAAAAGCAAGCCTCTCTTTGATTGCCATATTCCATCCTTTAACTAACTCAGCTTTACCCACAAAACAACCCTCTCTGACATTTGATTCATCAGTGATATTTACGTAACTTTGCAGGCTAAACTTGATAACCCTAGCCTGAATAAACCTGATGAAGATCCCTCAAAATTACTGGTTTGTGGCCGTTACATACCGTAAAGAACGGATAATAAAAGAGGAATTGGACAAAATGAACATCAAAAATTTTGTCCCTTTCCGGGAAATAATGGTTGAAAGAAACGGCAAAAAGATCAAACTGACCAAGCTCGTCATCCCCGGATATGTCTTTATATATACAGACAGGCATAACAGCATTGAACTAACGCAGAAGCTGAATTTCAGCATGCGTTATCTGAAGGAACCCCATACCTATAAACCAGTTACAGTTCCCGAAAAGCAAATGCAGGACTTCATGTACTTGCTCACTTTTCCGGAAGAGCAGACAGAACTGGTTTCCTGCAAGCTGAAACGCGGAGACAAGGTCCGCATCATTAAAGGCGTTTTTGCCGGAATCGAGGGCGAGCTCATCCGCATGAGAGGCCACAAACGGGTGGTCGTGCGTTTGGAAAACGTTGCAGCCCTGGCCACCACATACATCTCGGCATCCTTCCTGGAGCGCTTAGAAACATAGGAACAGCAGCAAACTCCGGAACGCAAGCAAGAGCCGGAACAGCAGCAAACTCCGGAACGCAAGCAAGAGCCGGGACAGCAGCAAACTCCGGAACGCAAGCAAGAGCCGGGACACCAGCAAGCTCCTGAACACCAGGTTATCCCTAAGCAACAAGAAGCCTAGGGTACAACCCTCCTCAACAGTCACCTCCAACCGGATCCAAAAAAGCCCCGTCCAATCGGACGCTATTTTGTATCATGTACAAATCACAATTCATATCCCTGTTGAAAAGCATCGGGCAGATGCCGCTGGAATCGGCCTGTCCCCTGCAATTGGCCACAATATGCTTTGGCTATAGCCATATATTGATGCTATCTTACACCGCGCCGCGGCTCATCAGTGAATTTGGGGTAGAGGCACGGGCCGAGGTAATCATTGAGAGGATGGGTCACCTTACTGACAGGCTGGCAGCATTCCTTGACCAGGAGATGAGCCCCGAAAACCGAGAAAGCGCCATTCTGTGTTTGCTGGAGTCCCTTTCCTTTCAACACAACCCTGCTGCCATGGAGGTAGCCTTCAACGCCATGGATGAGTACCTGCAGCCGCAGAATGGCACTGCAGCAGAAGATGCAACGCAACCACTACTGTGCAGCGGCAAAGAGGCTGCTGCGCAGGCGCAAATGCAACCACAGGGCAGCAGTGCAGATTCCGGAGAACAACTGCTGAAAAGCAGTGGCGCAGAAACCGGGGTGCAACCACTGAAGAGCAGCAGCACTATAGAAGACTGTTCGGACAGGTGCAAGATCCTGTGCTACCACTATTATTTTACATCCGATGAAAATTCCCGCAGAAAAGCAGAATCCATTCTGGACCACTGGATTTCCGAATTGAGCACTGAGAGCAACCGGTCCGCCGGCAAGGAAGCAGAGAACCACCGCGTTGCCCTCGCAGCTATGGAGAACAACCGGTCCGCCGGCAAGGAAGCAGAGAACCACCGCGTTGCCCTCGCAGCTACGGAGAACAACCATCCCGCCGGCAAAACTGCAGATAGGCACCTACCTGCAGACAAGGGCGCAGGGCGCAGCTGGATCCTTCCCCTTCCAAAGGCACTGGAGCGACTTGCAGCCTTGGCGATGTATTCAGATATGGTAGATGCGCAACGTTATGAAAATCAGCTTTACAGGATTCTGGAGCATTATGCGCGTGATCCGCAAATAGCCAGGCAGGTACGTTTTTTGGTCATTGTGAGCCACATGGGATATTTTAAAAAGTATCACAAACTGATGGAACAGATCACAGACCATGTCATGCAGGGCGATCTCTCTATGGAACAAGACAAAACACAACAGTGCCGGGAGCAGGACCTTATACAGGCCGTCCGGTTTTATGTACTGGCGATTTATTATCATTACCGCTCCCCAAGAACTTAAACATTGTTTTATGGAACAGCAAGAAAAAAAGAAAGGTTTCCGGAAGTTAGAGGAACGGTTATTGAATCAACTGGGATTCTATCGGTCCAATTACCTGAAGTATTGGGTAATTGCAGCTATTGATGTGGTAATAGCTACGTTCTGTTCGGTTTTTGTCTTTTTAATTTATGCTCCCATAGAAGGGCCGTTTTCAAGACGTAACGTGCTTATTGTCATTGTTTTGGCGGTTATCATAAACATGATATCGTTTTACCTGTTCAAAACATACCGCAACATCATCCGGTACACAACCGTAAAAGGGTTGCTCCCACTGGGTTACTCGGTAGCCGTAAAATCTGTTATCCTTACTGTTGTACTTTATTTTGCAGGCTTACTTTCACCGGGAATAGAACTCAGATTCCTCCTTATAGATCTGCTATTCACTTTTGTAGCCCTGGTATCCATACGTGTTCTGATGATCATTGCCTATGACATGGTGAACGAAAAATTCAATATCAATTCCCAGCGGGTCCTGATCTACGGGATTGATGAAAAGGCAGCCTCTATTCTCATCCGCCTGCACAAGAGCAAGCATTACAAGCCCATTGGCTTCCTGGTACATGAACACGGCAAGAGAGCATACCGGCTTAACGAAATGAAGGTCTACCATTTCCAAACACGGGAAGACGTTGTAAAATTGGTTCACAAACTGGGTGCAAAAGCCATCTTGTTCCCCAGCTATCGTGGAATCCATGCAGAGAAAAACCGGCTCATACATTATTGCAACCTGGAAAAGATCAACATCATAATGGTTCCGCCCATAGATGAACTGGGTAGCAAGGATACCATCCAGCTCAACATACGCCCAATTGCCATTGAAGACATTCTGGGCCGCGAAGAGATCACCATCAATATGGATGTGGTAAGTGAACGTTTCCGCGACAAAACAATCTTTGTTTCCGGGGCTGCCGGCTCTATTGGCAGCGAGTTCTGCCGCCAGGTAGCCGGCCTGAATGTGGTCAAACAACTGGTCCTGCTGGATATGGCCGAGACGCCCATGCACGAACTGCGCCTGGAACTGGAAGAACACTTTCCCAATCTGAACTTTGTTCACTTCATTGGCGATGTCCGCCACAAAGCCACCATACATGATCTGCTGGCCACCTACAAACCCCAGATCGTTTTCCATGCGGCCGCCTACAAACACGTACCGCTCATGGAAGAAAATCCCTGCGAAGCCGTTCGCGTGAACGTAGAAGGCACGCGCATCATGGCCGATGCCGCCGTGGCTCACGGGGTGGAAAAGTTCATTTTCCTTTCCTCGGACAAAGCGGTCAATCCCACCAACGTGATGGGAGCCACCAAACGACTTGCCGAGATGTATGTCCAGAGCCTCGGCCTGGCCATTTCACACGGAAAGGTGGAGGGAACCACCCAATTTGTGACCACCCGCTTTGGGAACGTCCTGGGTTCCAACGGTTCTGTCATTCCTCGGTTCCGCCAGCAAATCAAGGACGGCGGACCGCTCACCCTCACACACAAAGACATCACCCGGTTTTTCATGAGCATCTCCGAAGCCTGCCGCCTGATCATGAAAGCGGCTACCATCAGCACCAACAACGAAATCATGGTCTTTGACATGGGCGAACCGGTACTTATTAAAGACATGGCCGAGCGCATGATCCACCTGGCCGGGTTTACGCCGTATGATGAAATTGATATCAGGGAAGTGGGCCTTCGGCCCGGAGAAAAACTATACGAAGAGGTGCTCAGCACCCAGGAAAATTCTGCTCCTACGTCGCATCCCAAGATCCGTGTGGCTGCCGTACGTGCTAACAATTACCAGGAATTAAGAGATGCCTTGCAGCAAATCAGCCGCCGGGCGTGGGAGCGGGATGTGCCAGCCACGGTGCAGCTGCTCAAAAAATGGGTGCCGGAATTCAAAAGCCATAACTCTCAATTTGAAAAGTATGATGTTGACTGATGCAGTCCCTAAGTGTGATAGTCCAGAAAATACAGTGATATTTGGAATGAAAATCCAGAAAAAACAGTTATATTTGGAATAAAAAGTCAAAAGCATGAAGGCCCGACACCTGTCAACTTACATTTCAAATAGAGCCTCCGGTAAATCAGGCCGTATTCTTGTGTTTACCGGTGCGCGTCAAACGGGTAAAACCACATTGGCAAGGCATCTGTTTCCGGATTACGAATACATAACAATTGAAGATCCTGTCACGGTTGGTGCGTTTTTGAAACTGACAGCTGCCCAATGGCAGAGCATGTATCCACAGGCCATTTTGGATGAAGTACAAAAAGAACCGGTTTTAATTGAAAGTATTAAGGCAGTATATGATCAATGGCAGGAACCCCGTTATGTCTTACTGGGATCAAGCCAGTTGTTGCTTTTATCCAAAGTCAGGGAAAGCCTTGCGGGACGTTGTGTGATTGTAGAAATGTATCCGCTTACACTTCCTGAACTGAAAACCAATAGTATAAAGGAAAAAGTAGCATATTCCCTGTTTCAGAATTTCATTACAGATCCGGAACGTACACCTAATATACTTCCCTCTTTTCTTCTTGACAAGGAAATGGCAGAAAAACAACAAGCATGGAATCATTACTTGCAATTTGGCGGTTATCCCGCATTAACAGATACGATTCTTTCGGACGAAGAACGTTATATATGGTTACAACAATATGTACGAACTTATCTTGAAAGAGACGTTAGGGATCTTGCCTCATTCAGGGACCTGGAACCGTTTGTCAAATTACAGCGTGCACTTGCTGCGCAGACAGGGAGCGTGATCAATGCCTCTTCCCTGGCAAACCACACCGGCGTAACTGTTAAGACGGCTCAGCGTTATATTCACTACCTTGAGGTCAGTTACCAGACCATTACGCTACCCGCCTGGAGCAGAAATGAGACAAAGCGCCTAATGAAAGCGCCCAAAGTGCATTATCTGGACAATGGCGTGTTGCAGGCTGTTCTACAAAAACGTGGAGGGATCACCGGGACGGAATTTGAAAGTCTGGTTGTTGCCGAATTGTATAAACAAACGAATGTGTTGCAGATGCCTGCCAAATTTCATCATTTGAGGATCCAGGGTGGCAGGGAGATAGACCTGCTATTGGAATTGGGAAAAGGATATATTGCCTTTGAAATAAAAATGACTGATAAGGTTAGAAAAAATGATGCCCGGCACTTTGCCGGGTTGGATGAAATTTTGGATAAGCCCCTGATTCATTGCTTTATTTTATCCAACGATCTGGAAACCCAATATTTTACTTCTAAAGTTACAGCAGTTCATTGTGCTTTGTTTTTGGGATAAGGATTGTGCACGAATTGAACGGGGAAGGCCTCCCATTTGCTTTGCAAACGGGTCCCTCCCTCCGCTGGACGAGCTTCCCCTTATCAATTGTGCAACAATCCATTATAATTACAAATAGTTTAGATGTTTTTTAAATTACACATAGTAAGAGCTGCTTTAGGATTGTTTACTGCAATATTATTATGTAGCAGTTGTGCGGCACTGACGGAATCGCAGCTGCAGACGGTGCAGAAGCTGGCGGTGAGCGGGGATAGTGTGGCGGCGGCACCTAGTGCTATGTTTCGCCAATTGGCCGCCGTCCGTACCGAACGCGGCCTTTTTTACGCAGCCTCGCTGACCGGGGCCCAGGCGCGTTTTGCCGAGTTGAACGCCCTGGCAGTGGCGGCCCGGGAAGATGAAAAACTGGCTGAACGCACCGATGTGTGCGTGGACGTACTGAACAGCTACCTGCGGGCCTTGCGCAGCATCAGCAACCCCGCCCGATGGAAACAGATAGGGACCGAGATGCGCGGACTGGGAAAAAACCTGGATTCGGTGATCCTGCGCTTTAACCAACTGGACTGGGTAGATTTGGAATTGACCCAGGGTGTGGCCAAATTGTCCGGAAAATACGCCGGCTACCTGAGTGAGAACTACATGAAAAATCGGCAGACCGTGGCCGTCCGTGAATTTGTGACCGAAGGCGATACACTGGTGGCTGTTTGTGTGGATGCGCTGGTACAGCTGCTGCGCAAACAGGAAGTGCAGGAACTGATAGACAACGAAGAAACAGGACTGAAAAACAATTACCTGGCCTACCTGCAACGGGTGGAAGCCCTGGGGCAACTGCCCCCGGTGGATCACGACCGGCGTTACATGACACTGCTGGAGGACCTGGAGAAAGCCCAAAAAATCAGGGACAAATGCGTGAGCGGGCTGCAAAGCCTCAAACGGGCCCACCACAAACTCCTTACCCAACTGGACAAACGGGAACGTTGGGACTACTGGTACGAAGAACTTACAGAACTCAATACCCTGGCCGTGCAACTGAGCACCCTTATTAAAGAACTGAAATAAACAGTATTTTTTTTATACTGAACAAAAAACATTAAATTTGTTCAGTACAATTATTTTAATGAATGAAATCGGTTGTTTTACAGCAAAAAGAAGAGCGGGATGCGTTGTTAAGAAATGTCTATCAAAAACGTGTTTTGATAGAATCTACCGAACAATATCTTGAATCCGGTCTTATAAAGCTGATAACCGGGCCGCGCCGCGCAGGAAAATCTGTATTCGCATTGCAATTGTTAGGTTCAAAGAATTTTGCCTATCTGAATTTTGACGACGAGTTATTGCTTTCTTCTTTTGACGAAAACGCAATTTTACAGGCTTTACAGGAAGTTTATCCTCAATTTCAGTACCTTCTTCTGGATGAAATACAAAATCTACCACGTTGGGAAACATGGGTAGGAAAGCTATACCGGAGGGGAGTTAACCTTGTAATTACCGGATCAAACGCCAGATTACTTTCGGGCGAAATGGCCACCATGCTGACAGGACGCTATTTGCAAATTGAAATCCTGCCATTCGGATTGAAAGAAGTGCTGGACTTTCTTCAGGTCGCACTGCTTGCCCAAACACCGGTTCAAAAAGCCAATGTGATGCTGCAAGTTGAAGATTACCTGGTGTTTGGAGGTTTTCCTGAAACCTTATCCCTGAGAAGTATAACAAGAAATTACCTTTCTGCCTTATTTGATTCAATTCTTCTTAAAGACATAACCAAACGCTATAAGGTAAGAAACACCAACGAACTATACAACCTTGCCAGTTATTTATTAGCCAATTATGGGAATCCGTTTTCATTGACCCGGCTGGTTGACGATTTGAACCTTGGCAGTAAGGTGACAGCACAGAAGTATTGCCTCTATTTGGAAGAGACATACGTGTTCTTTTATTTGCCCCGTTTTAATAACAAACTAAAACAGATGCTAAAAGCTCCGCTGAAACCATATATAGTTGATAATGGATTCATTGCATCCCGTTCCTTTGAACAGTCACCAAATAGAGGCCGTTTGTTGGAAAACACGGTCATAGTTGAGCTTATCAGGAGGGGATACAAACCAGGGCAAACTCTGTTTTACTACCGATCAAGAAACAATAAAGAGGTGGACTTTGTTTGCCGGAAAGGAGCTCAGGTGGACCAACTTATTCAGGTATCCTATGATGTGAATAATCCGAGGGTACTGAAACGGGAAATTTCCGCATTACTGGAATGTTCCGGTGAATTGCATTGCAATAAGCTATTGCTGCTTACATGGGATAAAGAAATAACCATTGAACAAGAACGTCAAACCATACAAGTAATACCGGTATGGAAATGGATGACTGAAGAGAAATGAATAAGACAACAGAAACAGAAGAACGTACATTAAAAGAAATCCAGCAGGCGATTGA
>Ga0255340_1002236_pt1 | contig 23106 bp, 21 predicted proteins | sample wastewater_treat_7_FD_192417 | JGI IMG/M metagenome (GOLD analysis project Ga0255340, IMG submission 192417) | Wastewater microbial communities from Lulu Island WWTP, Vancouver, Canada - plant10 | ecosystem: Engineered > WWTP > Wastewater > Unclassified | place: Canada: Vancouver, British... | reverse complement strand
CCGTAGATTCTGATGAACTCCTCCACCAGGTCGATCTCCCGGGTCACATCGTGGCGCAGGGCCGGCACCTCCACCGTCCACCCGCCGTCCGCCGCTGAAAGGGCGAACCCGAGACCGGTGAGGATGGCACGAACGTCCTTCTCATCGATCGTGCCGATGCCCAGGACCTTTTCCAGATAATTCTTCCTCAGTGTGATCCGCCTGGGCTTCGGATCGAGATGGTTTACGTCGATCACGCCTTTCAGCACACGGGCTCCGGCGAGCTCCTGCATGAGGAAGGCTGCGCGGGTCGCGGCATCGGCCTGCATCGCGGGGTCGATCCCCCGCTCGAACCGATAGGACGCCTCGGTGGAAAGACCGAGACCCTTCGACGTCCTGCGGATGCCCACTGGATCGAAGTAGGCGCTCTCCAGGGCGATATCGGTAGTCGTATCCATGATCTCGGAGTTCTCTCCGCCCATGACTCCTGCGAGGGCGACCGGCTTCTCTTTGTCGCAGATGAGCAGATCGTCGGCGCTCAGACGGCGCTCCACGGAATCCAGGGTGACGAAGGTCTCGCCCTGCGCAGCCTTGCGCACCACGATGCCGCGGCCTGCTATGAGGGCGTAGTCGAATGCATGCAGGGGCTGGCCGTACTCGAGCATTACATAGTTCGTCACGTCGACCACGTTGCTGAGGGCCCGCACCCCCGCCTGGAACAGCCTCCTCCGCATGACAAAGGGGCTCTTGGCGATCTTCACGCCCTGAATCACCCTGGCCGCGTACCGCGGGCAGGCGTCTTTCGCGACGATCTCCACGCTCAGGCGCTCGCCTGCCGGGACATCGTCCTCGACGAGATTATATGCCGGATACTTCAGCCCGGCGCCGAGCACGGCCGCAAGCTCCCGGGCGATGCCGATCACCGAGAGACAGTCCCCCCGGTTGGGGGTGACGTTGATCTCGAAGACCCAGTCCTCCAGATCGAGGGCATCCAGCAGAACATCGCCGGGCTTGAGGTCCGCTTCGATCTCCATGATGCCGGTGTGATCGTCCGTGAGGCCGAGCTCCCGCTCGGAGACGAGCACTCCGAAGGACTCCACGCCCCTGATCCTGGCCTTCTTCACCTTCATGCCCGGCCCCAGATCCGAGCCAACCGGCGCGAACGCGCTGATCATGCCCACACGGCAGTTGGGCGCGCCGCACACTACCTGGAGCGTTTCCGAACCCGTATCGACCATGCAGACCTTCAGCTTGTCCGCGTCCGGGTGCCGCCTCACCTCCACGAGCCTGGCGCAGATGACCTCGCGGGGAATCGACTCATGGACGATGCCCTCCACCTCGGTGCCGCTCATGGTGAGCGCCCGGGCGGCCTCATAGGCGTCCGGCCTCGCGTCCAGGTATTCGCTGATCCATTTATATCCGAGCTTCATGGTTTTCCTTTTCAGGCGAACTGGCTCAAGAACCGCACGTCGTTCTCGTAGAACATCCGGATATCGCCGATCCCGTACTTGAGCATGGCGATGCGCTCGATGCCCAGCCCGAATGCGAAGCCCGTCACCCTCTCGGGATCGATGCCCACATACCGGTAGACCGCCGGATCGACCATCCCGCTGCCCAGGATCTCCATCCACCCCGAGTTCTTGCACACCCGGCAGCCCTTGCCCCTGCACATGATGCAGCCGATGTCCACCTCGGCCGAGGGCTCGGTGAACGAGAAGAACGACGGCCGGAACCGCAGAGGCACGTCATAGCCGAAGAGCCGGTGAATGAACTCGTAGAGCACGCCCTTGAGGTGGGCGAAGGTGGTTCCCTCCTCGACCCAGAGGCCTTCGATCTGGTGGAACATGGGTGTGTGGCTCACGTCGGAATCGCAGCGGTAGACCTTGCCCGGGGCGATGATTCGAACCGGAAGCCCGCTCTTCTCCATCACCCTGATCTGGACCGGGGAGGTGTGCGTACGCAGCAGGATGCCCTTGTCGAAGTAGAAGGTGTCCTGCATGTCGCGGGCGGGATGGTGCTCGGGAATGTTGAGCGCCTCGAAGTTGTGGTAGTCGTCTTCCACCTCGGGACCTGACGCCACGGTGAACCCGAGGCCAAGGAAAATATCCTGGAGCTCGCTGATCACGGTGTTGATGATATGGACCCCGCCTCTCCTGGGAGCTCTTCCCGGCAGGGTCACATCGATGCCGCCCGCCTGCGACGCGCGCTGGAGCTCTTCCAGCCTGCCGGCCAAGGCCTGCTCCATGAAATTTTTGAGCTTGTTGGACAGGGCGCCGATGCGAGGCCGTTCTTCCGGGCTGAGCGAGCCCATCTGCCGGAGAATGGAGGTCAGCGCCCCCTTTCTCCCGAGATACTTCACCCGCATGGGCTCGATATCTTCCGCTTTGCCTGTGTGCTTAAGCTCCTCGCAAAAGGACTTCTCTAAGGCTTCAAGCTGCTTTTCCATCTATGATTGAGAAACGGTCTCGACGATGTAGGAAAAACCCTTGGGATCGGTTACCGCGATATCGGCGAGCACCTTCCTGTCGAGCCCGACACCCTTGGAGTCGAGCGCATGGATGAACCGGGAGTAGGTGTACCCCCGCTCCCTGACGGCGGCGTTGATCCGCGCAATCCACAGGCGCCTGAACTCGCGCTTTCTGAGGCGCCTGTCACGGTATGCATAGCTGAGGCCCTTGTCCAGAGTCTCTTTGGCTGCCCTGAGCAGGTTGTTCCTGCCGCCCACGAAGCCCTTGGTGAGCCTGTGGAGCTTTCTCTTCTTCCTGATTCCGATAATGCCACGTTTTACTCGCATGGGTCCTCAACCTCTTATTGATTCAGATATGGCAGCATCCTCCTGACGCCGCTCATGTTCGCGGAATCGACCAGGGTCGCCTTTCTCAAGTTCCGTTTGCGCTTCGGGCTCTTCGACGAGAGCAGATGGCTCGCGTATGCCTTGTTCCTCTTCACCTTGCCACTGCCGGTGCGCGAAAACCGCTTCGCCGCACTCCTGTTTGTCTTGATCTTCATTCTCTTGCTCCTCTGCTTACTTCGGGGCGAGCATCATGACCATGGTCCGGCCTTCCGCCTTGGGCTCACTCTCGACAACGGCCAGCTCGGCCATATCGTTGCGGATGCGCTTGAGCATCTCGACCCCTTTGTCCATATGTATGATTTCCCGTCCCCGGAAACGTATCACAACCTTCACCTTGTTTCTTGCCATCAGGAACCGTTCGATGTGCTTCATCTTGAACTGGTAGTCATGTTCATCGGTCTTGGGCCGGAACTTGATCTCCTTGATGACGACGACGGCCTGCTTCTTCCTCGCGGCATGTTCCCGCTTGGATTTTTCGTATTTGTACTTGCCGTACTCCATGATGCGGCAGACAGGAGGGCTTGCCGTCGGCGCGATCTCAACGAGGTCCATGCCGTAATCCTGGGCACGGGCCACCGCCGCAGGCACGGTCATGATTCCCAACTGCTCCCCTTCAGGGGAGATGACCCGGACACTTTCAGCGCTGATCTGGTTGTTGATCCTGATGGTGTCCTTGTCTTTTCCGGTTCTTTTGTAAAAGTCCTTAGCTATAACGCCCTCCTTGGAAAAAAATTACGCGATTATGTAACCCGGAGATATGCTTATTGTCAACATGCTTTAAATCACAGGATGCGATTCGCGGATGATTCTGATGAACTCTTCGAGAGTCATGGTCTTCTGGTCTCCGCTGCGCTCGCGCACGGTCACGGTGCCCTCATCCTTCTCACGGTCGCCTGTGATGAGCATATACGGGACTTTCTGCTGCCTGGCCTCCCGGATCTTGTAGCCGATCTTCTCGTTGCGCGTATCCAGCTCGATCCGGACATCGCTCGCCCGGAGCCGGGCCGCCACGTCGGCGGCATAGTCGGCCTGGGCGTCCGTGATGTTCATCACCACGGCTTGAACGGGCGAGATCCATACCGGGAACGCGCCCGCGAAGTGCTCTATGAGCACGCCGATGAACCGCTCGATGGAGCCCAGGATGACCCGGTGCAGCATGACCGGCCGATGCCGCTCGCCGTCTGAGCCGATGTAGTGTATGTCGAAGCGCTCGGGCAGGTTGAAGTCGCACTGGATCGTGGCGCACTGCCAGGACCTGCCGATCGCGTCCTTGATCTTCACGTCGATCTTGGGGCCGTAGAAGGCGCCGTCGCCCTCGTTGATGTCGTAGGGCAGCCCCTTCTTGTCCAGAGCGTCCTTGAGCGCCTGGGTGGCCATGTCCCACATCTCTTCGGAACCCATGGACTGCTCGGGCCGGGTGCTGATCTCCATGTCGTAGGAGAACCCGAACACGGCCATGACCTCGGCGACCATGTCGATGATGGCGGTGATCTCGTCGATGAGCTGATCCGGCCTGCAGAAGATATGGGCGTCGTCCTGGGTGAACTGACGGGTCCTGAGCAGGCCGTGGATCACGCCGGACTTCTCGTTGCGGGTGACGTTGCCCAGCTCGAAGTACCGCAAGGGAAGATCCCGGTAGCTTCGCACCTTGGACTTGTAGATGAGGATGTGAGAGAGGCAGTTCATGGGCTTGATGCCGTAGAGCTGGCTGTCGAGCTCGGTGAAGTACATGTTGTCCTTGTAGTTGTCCATGTGCCCGGAGATCTCCCAGAGCCTTCCCCTGAGGATGCTCGGGCCGTAGACGATGTCGTAGCCCCGCCTGAAATGGAGCTTTTTCTCGAACTCCTCGATGAGGCTTCTGAGCCTGCCGCCCTTGGGCATGTAGATGACGAGGCCGGGCCCCGCCTCATCGGCGAACATGAACAGCTCGAGCTCCCTGCCGAGCTTGCGGTGGTCGCGCTTCTTCGCCTCTTCCAGGAAGTTGAGGTAGTCCTTGAGCGCTTTGGGCGAGCCGAATGCCGTGCCGTAGATGCGCTGGAGCATCCGGTTCTTCTCGTCGCCCCGCCAGTAGGCGCCCGCGATGGACAGGAGCTTGAACGCCTTGATGTGCCCGGTGGACGGAACGTGCGGCCCCCGGCACAGGTCGACGAACGAACCCTGTTCGTAGAGGGAGACATCGCAGACGTCATCGTCCATGTCGCGGATGATCTCCGCCTTGTACGGCTCTCCCTTTTTCTCGAAGAAGGTCTCCGCCTCCTGCCTGCTCATAATCTTACGTGTAAAGGGAAGATCGGCTTTCACCAGCTCTTCCATCTTCTTCTCGATCTTTTCGAGGTCCTCCGGGGTGAAGCTCTCGTCCCGGTCGAAGTCGTAGTAGAAACCGTCCTCGGTCGCCGGCCCGATTGTGGGCTTTGCATCGGGGAACAGCTGCTTGACCGCCTCGGCCATGACGTGCGCGGCCGAGTGGCGGATGATGTGAATTCCTTCATCGGAGTCCGCGGACACGGTCTGAATATTCTGCCCTTCGGCCAGAGGGGCGCTCAGATCCGCAGGAATGCCGTCAATCCGCACTGCCACGGCACGCTTATCGCGGATGACGTCTCTGATGATGGATCCATCCGTGGAAACGCTCTTGCCGTCCACGGTTACGGTTCGCTGGGGCATATGTTCTCCATAAAAAAATGGTAGGCACGCAGGGATTTGAACCCTGGACCCCCACCGCGTCAAGGTGGTGCTCTCCCCCTGAGCTACGTGCCTGTATGTGCCATTTGGTTATCCTGTATCTTTGCCATTTGTCAATCGGTTTTTACAGGCCGTGCACCAGGTTATATCCCCGTTACTTCCCGAATGAAATTCCTTGGCTCTTATGGTTCCCAAGAAATCTCCGGTGTGATACAAGCACCTGAAACGAAAATCTCTTGAAAAAGGATACTCGATGCACAATACAAAGATCCCCGCCCGTGAGATCGCCTTTGATTTCGACGGCGTGGTGGCGGACACCTTCCGGCTGTTCGTGGAGTTGGCCAGGACAAAATTCGGCGTTGCGATCGACTACGAAGACATTACCGACTACGACTTTCTCAAGGTGATCAAGATGGAGCTGAGCGATGCCATGGAGATCATCGACACCCTCACCTATCGGCCCCACGAGCTCGACCTGCCGCCCAACCTCGGCGCCGTGGATGTCCTTACCCGGCTGGCTGAGATATCTCCTGTGCTCCTGGTCACGGCGCGGCCTGTGGGCGAACCCATCGAGCTCTGGTTCCGGCGGCACGCCCCGCAGATCCGACCCGGATATCTCAGGGTGAGGGCAACAGGCGAAAACACCGCCAAGCTCGAGGTGCTGCAGAAAGAAGGGATCAGATATTTCATCGAAGACAGGCTGGACACCTGCCACATGCTCGCTCCCGAGGGGATAACCCCCATCATCTACGACCAGCCGTGGAACCGCGAAGACAATCCCTTCCTGACGGTGAAAAGCTGGGAAGAGATCTCTTCTTTGATCAGGTGGCAAGGGGAAGAGAGTCTCAGCGGATGAGGAGCGACCCCCTCATTCCTCTTCCTTGAGCGCCTTTCTCAGGGACTTCTCGATATAATCGATGTGCTCCACCATCAAGGCCTTTGCCTCGTCCGCATCGCGCTTCTCGATGGCGTCGTAGATCCTGAAGAGCTGGGCGACGATCTCGTTTGAGCTCCCGGGAATCCTTGCAAGCTTTTTGCGGCTGTAGGGAAACGCGCCCGTGAGCACATGGGCGATAGTGTCGCGCAGGTGCACGAAGATGGTGTTCTTCGTTGAATCGGCAAGGATGTCGAAGAAATCCGAATAGAGCTTGCCGCCTTCCTTGGAGGTGAGAACGTGCTCCGCGCCGATATCGCCGATGCGTTCGATCAGCTTTTTGAAGCGCTTTCTCTGCTCCTTGGATACGTTCCTGGCGGCGAGATAGGCAGCCTCGGAATCGATGAGCCGTCTGACGGAGAGCAGCTCCCAGATCTTGTCGTGATTTATGGAGATCAGGTCTTCGATGGACGACTTCACGTTGTCGGTGAGCGAGCGGACGTACTTGCCCTTCCTGTCTCTGGACTCGATGTAGCCCTTGGCTTCGAGCAGCTTCATGGCCTCGCGCAGCGAAATCCGGCTGATGCCGAAGAGCTCGGTCATCTCCTGCTCGGAGGGCAGCTTCTCCCCGATCTTCAGCTTGCCCTGAGCGATGAGGTCGATGATCTGGTTCATCACCAGGGTGGGAATATCGGGCGATTTCTCGATCCTGGATAATCCTGTCAGCTTCGTCTTTTTCAACATGTTCTCCTACTCGACCTCCTCCATATTAAAAATTATATATGAATATCAACACAAAATAAAGATACACTTATAACATCGTGCAATACAACCACAAAAAGGCTTTCACATCCCCGTGATATATTTCGGACGGAAATCCAGGTAATCCGCCGAGACGAACTCGAACCGGATCCCGCCCACGGTGCGGTTGAAGCCGTCATAATCGAGGCTGCCCAGATGCATGTGCCCGAATACCCAGACATCGCATCCGTACTTCCGGGCCGCCTCCACTGCACGGCTCTCTCTGGCGTCGAGAGATATGGGCGGAAAGTGAGTCATGACGATCTTCTTCTCCAGCCCTTCGGGCAGAGAACCGAGCGAAAGCTCGAGCCTCTGGAGCTCCCGTTCCCAGATCTTCCCGTCGTCACCCGAGGCCTGCTCCAGCTGGAGTGATGGATCGATCCAGAGCCGCGTGCCTGCGATGCCCACCCCGCCGAACACCACGGAGTTGTTCTGCAGCGGAATCACGGAAGGCGGCAGGGCCTGCCTCACCTTACTCAGGCTCGACCACCAGTAGTCGTGATTCCCCCTTGTGATGACCTTGGTGCCGGGAAGCTCGCCCAGAAAGGCGAAATCCGGTTCAGCCTCGGAGATGCGCATGGCCCAGGAGATATCGCCGGGAACGAGGACCACATCGTCCGGGCCCACGGTATCGAGCCATGCCTGCCTGATCTTCCGGGGATGGCCCTCCCAAGCGGGTCCGAAAATGTCCATGGGCTTGTCGACGGCGAAAGACAGGTGCAGATCAGCAATGGCAAAGATTCTCATGCGCCTTCCTTTTGCCGAGGATCTCCCGGGCGGCCTTGCAGTCGGCGCCGATCTGCTCGATGAGATACTCCTTGTCCGCGAACTTGATCTCACCCCGGATGTACTCCACGAACTCGACAGTGAGCTCCCGGCCGTAGAGATCGCCGTCGAAGTCGAAGATGAACGCCTCGATGGAGGTGCCCATATCTCCGAACGTCGGGTTGTTTCCGATGTTCACCACCCCTTCCCACTGCTTCCCGTCCATGCGGATGTACACGGCGTACACCCCGTATGCCGGTATGAGCTCCTTGTCGGGCCGTACGTTCGCCGTGGGGAATCCGAGGCTCCTTCCGCGCGCCATGCCGTGCACCACGGGCCCGTGTATGCAGAAGGGGATCTTCATGAGTCTAGATGCGCCCGAGACATCGCCCGCAAGGATCATCTTGCGGATGCAGGTGCTGGACACTGTCGTGCCCTCGAACGCGACCGGGTCCACGCATTCGACGAAAAACCCCATCTCCTCACCCGCGCGCATGAGAAACGGGATATTTCCCCGAGCTTTCTGACCGAATACAAAATCATGGCCGACCACCACGCCTTCGGCCCCGATGCGGCCGACGATGATGTCCTTCACGAATTTGACCGGCTCGGTTTCGGCGAACTCGCGGGTAAAGGGAACGATGACGAGGAAATCCATGCCCAGGCATCGGATGGCCTCGATCTTCTCTTCAAGGGTGAAGATCAGCTGCGGGGTGACGCCCTTGATCACGGAGGCGGGGTGCGGGTCGAAGGTGTACGCCACGGACACACCTCCCAGCCGCGCCGCGTGTGACCTGACCCGCTGAAAGATCCGCTGGTGCCCGATATGGCATCCGTCGAAGTTGCCGATGGTCATCACTGGCCGCCTGAACATCGCCGGATCGAGCCTGTCGTTGTTCTTTATCACTTCCATCACATACGTCCTTGACATTTAAAAAGTGCAAAACTATATATGGGAATCACCTGATCTTTTCAAGTATCAGCGTGCCGGGATGGCGGAATTGGCAGACGCGCTAGATTCAGGTTCTAGTGGGCGCAGGCTCGTGCAGGTTCAAGTCCTGTTCCCGGCACCAGTTTCCTTATCACTCCCGGCAATATCCGTTGTATTCGAGCGGTTATTTATCATATAATGAACACTACCGCGGAATGCCATGAGATAATTTCTTAAAGGGGGTCGGTTCATGCTTTCTCAAGGGAAAAAGAGCGCTTGCCCAACGCCCAGAGACAATCAGCGCCTTGCCCGCAGGAACGCCATCATCGACGCTGCCGAGGAGATCTTTGCCGAAAAGCCCTTCACAAAGGTCAACATGCGCGACATCGCGAAGCAGGCCGGCATCTCTCCGGCGCTCATCTACCGCTACTTTCCGGACCAGCAGCATCTCTTCGTGGAGGCCTTCCTCCGGGGGACCCGGGATCTCATCCCCATCCTCGATGAATATCTCCACTGTGCCGAAACCGTTCGCATCGAGGAAGTAGCCTTGAAGTTCATCAGCTATCTCACCGGACACGAGCAGTACTTCAAGATGATGACCCATTTCATGCTCGACGGATCCATCAGCGAAGATCTGCGGGAGAGGCTCAATGACATCGAGCGCTCCGTCCTCGACCAGTTCGACCGTCTCTTCATGAAAATGGGTGCGAAAAAGGATGTGCGCAGGTTTTCGCACGCCTTCTTCGCGGCGTTGAACGGCATCCTCATCACATACAGGCAACACCCGGGCAAGACCCCGGAGAAGATTCGCAAGCGCATGGAGCTCATCGCCCGTGTCATTGCCCGGATTTTCGAAAACGAGATACGCCGGGCGGCGGACGCTTAAGAGCCTGTGCCCGTTCCCTGCTCCCTCGTATCTTCAGCCTGCTCCACCTCTTTGAGCGCGGCGTCCTGATAGGAGTGGAAAAGCTCGTGGCAGAATGCATCCCAGCGTCTGCAGATCTCCATGGTCTTCTCATCCATGACGAACAGGCTCGGACAGGCGATGAGCTCTTCCATTTCCGCCCCGAGCCTCCGGACCAGCCCCTCGTCGGCTCCGGTCAGGATGTGTCTGACGAACTCGGACGGCCTGTACCAGGACGAGACGCGCTGGAAATCGCGGTGTATCTGGGTGAGCAGTACATTTCTCGGGCCTTCCCAGAGCTCGTTGATGGCAGAGTCTCTGAACAGGCGGGGAAGCGACGAGAAATCCTCCATGACCCCGTGGCCTCCGAAGATGGACATGGCCTGTCGGATCACATCCGTGCAGTCCCAGGAGGAGGTGATCTTCTGAAGCATGATGAGCTCCCGCACATCGAAGCGCTTCCTCTTGGTCTCCTCGGTCTCGTCGGTCACAAGTCCGCCCTTGAGCCCTCCGGGCAGGGTCAGAAAATCACGGTAGAGCCTGAAGGCGGCGGACACGGTCCGCTTCGAGAAGAGCTCCAGGTTCTTCAGCTGGCCTTCCAGCATGGGGAACTGATCGATCCGGAGCCCGAAGGCCTCCCGGAATCTCGCATACGCCCTCGCCTCTCTGACCGCCCGGGCCATGAACGCGGCGGCGGAAAGTCCCACCGTGAGCCTGGAGTATGTGAGGACAATGCCCACTACATTGGCCACGCCGCGGTTGAGTGGGCCCACCGGATAGGCCACGGCCCCGTTGAAGGTAAGCTCGGCAGTGGTAAGTTCCGAGGTGCCCATCTTCCACTTGATTCGGTCGATGGTATAGCCGTTCCGGATTTCTTTCTCCTTGTTTCCCTCGAGCCAGGAGGGCACTACGAAAAGCGCCACGTCTTCCGAGCCCGCAGGCTTGGCCGTCACGACCGCATAGTCTGCGTGGGTCGCGGAACAGAAGAACTTGGTCCCGTAGAGCCGCCATTGTCCTCCCTCCTGAACCGCCTCCAGCACATTGGAGGGCACGTCGGAACCGCCCTGGATCTCGGAGAGATACTGGGCGCCGATGGCGAAGTCGCCGTCGGCGCCTTCCTTGCAGTGTCTGAGGATGCGCTTTGTCTCGGGCGTGTCCGCATACTTCTCCAGCAGGGCCACCAGTCCCTCGGTGCAGGTGATTGGACAGGCGATGCATGACTCGCCGTTCTGATAGATCAGGTACATCTTGGCCAGCCTGAGCCAGGGGGATGTGCGTTCGGAGAAAAAGGCCTCGGAGAAGATCTCCTTCTCCATGATCTCGGTCTCCAGCGGCCGAACGATCCTGTCGATGCGGTGGTTGTGGCCGTCATAGTGCTTGATGTAGGGCCGGTGCTCGGGCCAGGAGATTTTTTCGGCGAAATCCCTCCACCGGTAGGACACCTTGTGTGACAGCCTCTGAAGCTCCTTATCGATGCTCTCCCACTCATCCCCGCAGAAATTCCGGAGCAGCTTCTGAAAGAACGCGTCGTCGAGGTAGTAGTTCACACCCTCTCTCCAGGCCAGGAATTCATCAAAACTGTAGGGATTGTTTTTCGTCGGAAACGACATCGGGAAACCTCCTTATGTAAAGCTCTCTTTCAGTGTTTTCTTCAGCACCTTGCCCACTGCGTTCTTGGGAATAGCGTCGATGAAACGGACCTCGCGCACGCACTTGTAAGAGGCGAGATTCCCCTTGCACGACTCCAGCACCTCCTGTTCCATCACCTCGGCGCCGGGCTTTTTCACCACAAAGGCAACGGGAATCTCCCCCCACTTCTTGTCAGGCTTCCCGACCACGGCCACCTCGGCCACTCCCGGCACGGCGCTGATCACCGTCTCCAGCTCGGCTGGATAGACGTTCTCTCCGCCGCTGATGATCATATCTTTTAGGCGGTCGACCACATAGAGAAAACCCGCTTCGTCTTTTTTCCCCATATCGCCGGAACGGTAGAGGCCGTTTTTCAGGACCTCGGCGGTGGCGTTCGGGTTGTTCCAGTAGCCTGCAAAAACCTGCGGCCCGGCGCAGCAGATCTCACCGACCTCGCCTGCCGGCAGTTCTCTATTCTTTCCCGGCTCGCAGATTTTCACATCGCCGTGAAAGACCGGCTTGCCCATCGAATTGGACTTGTCTGCACCCATATCGGCTGTCCAGAACGTGACGGCCCCGGAATATTCCGTAATTCCGTACACATGGGTTATACGAATGCCCAGCTTTTCGCCGTAGGTTTTGATCAGGGATTCGGGAACGGCCGACCCCCCGCACACGAAATATTTGATCGCCGAAAGGTCCTTCTTGTCGATATTCGGGGCAAGAAGCATGAACTGAAGCATCATGGGCACGGTCATCATGAAGTTGATCTTCTCGGATTCGACAACATCCCAGATCTTGACCGGATCGAAGTTCGGCATGAAGACGGTCGTGCAGGCGCTGTGGACATTGCCCATGATCGGTGCGAGGCCGCCGATGTGAAAGAGCGGCGCCACCGACAGAAACCGGTAGCCGTAACCCCAGTCGATCGTGTGCGCGAGCCCGATGGACGCCCAGAAGAGATTGTTGTGAGTGAGGACCGCGCCCTTGGGCTTGCCCGTGGTCCCGGAGGTATACATGATAACCGCCGGGTCCTCGCCGCCGCCTGTTATGTCCGGTTCCCGGTCGGCTGTTTTTCCTATCGCGGACTCGAATTCATTTTCATCCGATGAACCCCCCGCGGAAAGGAATGCCTTTGCCGGCCCCTGTCCCTGCAGCTTATCGACGGCCGGGCGGAACTCGCTGTCGTATACGACGAGCGATGCGCCGCAGTCGGAAAGGATGTATTCAAGCTCGGGAACCTGCAGTCTCCAGTTCAGCGTTACCGTAACAACGCCAATCTTTGCGGCACCGAATATCGCGGTCACGACATGCTCGTTGTTCTTGCAGAGGGTCGCGATCCGGTCCCCCCGGGACATGCCCAGGCCCTGAAGATAGGCCGCGAATCGATTGGCCCTTTTGTTGAACTCCTCGAAGGTGTACCGATAGCCGCTGCCGACACAGGCCTCCATGGAAGGTGAAAGAAACGCCCTGTTGAATAACATTTTGCCGATATTGATCCCTGTTCCCATGGCCCCTCCAAAAATGTTTTTTATATGTAAACATTGTTTACCCTATAATATCGCCCTTCTTCTTGTCAAATATTTTTTGATAGGCATGCTCATCCCCTGATACGATCAGAGGCTGACTCACCATAAGTAAGTGAATATGGGGATGGGACAGGGAGGTAATCCATTGAGGATCAAGAATGCGGCATGGGACAGCCGGTAGAAGATCCGGACGGGCACATGGATAAATTGGCCCACGACCCGGGAACCTAATGCGTTATCACCCTCGTTCATCGCGCGGGCGGCGATGTCCGGAGGTCGGTCCTGTCTCATGGGTTCAACAGTTCTGGATCGATTCGATGTATCCAAGGGAGAACGACCCGAGGAACGAGCAGATCCTCAGAGGTTCAAAGCTTCCTGCCCGACCTTGGCAGTCTGCTCATTGAGCCAGGCTGTGAGCTCGTCCCGCAGGGGCAGGATATAGCGCACGGGATAGCCGGCCTTCAGAGATTCGCTCGAGACGAACTCTTCATACCATCGCTTCTGCATCGGGATGAGCCGGGCAAGGATAAGGGACTCGTTCATCCCCAGCCTCTTGGCGAGTTCCACCTGAGTCATGAAGACCGGCCTTTCCTGCAGACCGGTGATGAAATAGCTGAACATGGCGGCCTTGACGATTCGGATCCTCTTCCCCTGCACAATTCCTTCCCACTCGGTTATCACCGGGCTTCCCGATTCCAGCTGCGATCTGAGCTCACGGAAACCCGAGCCAGTAATGTTCGTGCAGAAATCCAGAAGTTCGGGCCGGGTGAGGCTGCGGGAACGCACCTTGGCCTGGCGGTAGGGCCGCATGAGATACATGGTTTCGCCGTATCCCTTGACGATCTGGAGCGAACGCCGTTTGCCGATCTCGACGAAGTGGCCGTTTACCTTGATCCCCTGCATGTCGTCCCGGGGGGAATCCAGGAATCCGACCAGATCCGCAGGGGTCTTGATCACGGTAAAGGTGAGGGGAATCACCCCCATGATCGAGAGCGCCCAGACTCCTATGACAACAAGAAAAACCACCCCCAGCACCCACATGATGCTCGCCAGATTTCCCCTGTGCTCAGCCATCAGCCCCCCTTTTGCATTCAATTCAGTCAATCAGTTGCATCACTATTTTCCTGAGCTTAGGATCTTTAATCTTCCTCACATCCTCCGGGTCGATATTCAGCTTCACCGCCGGCCGTCTGGCCGACACCTGCTTCCGAGCCGGACGGCTCTTCGCCGAGAATCTGGCATCGATCTTGTCCACCTTGATCCTGGCGACTTTCTGCACCTTCTCCGCCAAGGCCGGCCCGAGCACGCCCATCTGCTGGACCCATGCAGGCGAATCGCAGATGACCGAAAGGGTCTTGCCCTTGAGCTGCACCGGCTCGGTATGTGCGGCCAGCACCTCGCCCGCGATCTCCACCCAGAGATCGCGGATCCTGATGATCTTGCCGAAACCCCAGTACTTCCTGTTGAGAATATCTGAAAGCCTTTGCATATGGGTATAATCGCCCATGGCAGGCAGATAAGTCAATCCTTTTTCTGTTTTTCATTGATTATCATCAATATCGAACGATATTCCCATGCAACATTCACTTTACTCATAGCTGAAGGCTTATGCATCAAGATCCTGTTCATATCCCGACCTTTCCTTTGGCCTTTGTCCGTTCATCCAGCAGGGCTATGAGGCTTTTCATGTCCTCGGGAATCTCTGAGGTGAACTCCATCCACTGCCCGGTCGCGGGGTGAGTGATGCCCAGCTTCCATGCGTGGAGCATCTGTCTTCCCAGCCCTTTCACCCGGGATCTCACCACGGGATCCGTGATGGTGTTGGCCCGCCTTTTCCCGCCATACTCGGGGTCGCCCGCAACCGGATGTCCCGTGTCTGCCAGGTGAACCCGGATCTGGTGAGTCCTTCCGGTCTTCAGTGTGAGCTCGAGGAGGGAGAACTGATCCCACTGCCGTATCACCGCCCAGTCCGTGACAGCCCGCCTGCCCTGCGCGACTCTTGAGCTCATCTTTTTCCGGTCTTTCGGGTGCCGGTCCATGAAGGTCTCGATCCGCCCGTGTTCCTCGCCCATGCGGCCGTAGCAGACGGCCCGGTAGACGCGGGTGTGCCGGTGTTCCTTGAACGACGTCACGAGGGCGTCATAGGCGCCGCCGCTTCTGGCTACCACCATGACCCCTGATGTCAGCTTGTCGAGACGGTGCACGATACCCGGTCTTTCCGGCGTGCCCAACCCTGCCGTCTCCGGATACCGATGCAGGATCGCGTGCGCCAGGGTGGCCTCATGCTCTCCCGCTCCGGGGTGGACCACCAGGCCTGCGGGCTTGTCCAGAACAATAATATGCTCGTCTTCATACAGGACATCCAGAGGGATGTCCCTGGCCTTAAGACCGGTACGAGGGGGCTTTTCCCCCGCAATCCCGGCCTGCACCCGCATGCCCGGCTTCAGTCTGAACGAGGGCCTTCTCGTGCGGCCGTCCACAAGCACCCTGCCCTCGTCAACGGCATGCGCTGCCGAGGATCGCGTGACACCCATCCGGCGGGAGATGAATGTATCGAGCCGGGTGTCTTCCTGTCCGCTTTCGACGATTATGTCTATCGTTTTCTCCACAACAGACCTTTGATTCTGCGTGCCAGAATGGCCCTCTTCAGTGCGGGAACCGCTCGGGTCGCGGCACGACGGCCCGAGACAATGTATTCCTCGATATTGCCGAAGTCAGACCAATCGGCATCGCCCACCTCGGGATAGACCACGAAATCGGCGTCGCGTATGCGCAGCGTGTTCATCAGCGAACGCGCGATGTCATCCGCACGGACAAGCACGTCAAGGCTGTTCTTGATATCTTCCTCATACTTCAGGGGAGAGATCTCCCGGGATACATCCACGCCGATCACAAAATCCGCGCCCAAAAACCTGGCCGCAGACACCGGGACCCGCTCGGCCCACCCGCCGTCCACATACCGGCGCGCCCCCATCTCCACCGGCGGCAGCATCCCCGGCACCGAGCTCGATGCGCGCACCGCCTGCCTGAGGGACCCTGACCGCAGTATCTCAGGATACCCGGACACGATATCCAGCGCAACACAGGCAAACGGCCGCTTGAGCTCGGAAAAATCCTTGTCCGGAATGAAATCGTCCATCTCGGCGAAGAAGGCCTCTACCGGTATCATGGATTTCATGAAGAGAAACCGGTAGAACAGATAGCCTTTCTTGGCCTTGCCGTAGATCTGATCGAAAAGGCCTTTTTCAGCATCGGAGGAAGCGGAAAGACGCCGCGCCTTCTTCTGGAATTCCTCGGAACCGAGCGTTCCGCAGAGGACCTCGTGCGTCTTTCCGATATCCAGGGTATCGGCGAAGAGAGCGCCCACGATGGCCCCCATGCTAGTGCCCGCGATGACATCCGGGATGATGCCGGCGTCCTGAAGCGCCTGGATGACTCCTATGTTGGCAAGGCCCCTGACACCGCCTCCTCCCAAGGCAATGCCCAATTCAAAGCTCATCTGCGAGCGCCTCGTTGATCTTTTCGGCCAGCACCGGGATAAGGCCCGGGTCCACGGCCTTCATATCGAATATGAGCCTGTCATCCTCGATTCGCGCCACTACAGCGGGGTTTCCTTTCCTCAGCCTCGCATGGACGGCCGTGGCTTTGGGCGTGGCGATGAGCACGCCGTAGGACGGAAACCCCTTTGTCGGCGCGGAGCCGCCGCCCACCACGGCACGGGTGGAGACTACCTCGGCCCTGTCCTGCATGTTCAGGAGCCTTTTCAGCTCCTCGGCCCTGCGGCGCACATCGGATGCATCCTCCAGAATCATCCTCAGCACCGGGATGTCCCGGTATCTTTCCTGGGAAAGAAGCTTAAGCGTTGCGCTCAAGGCCGCAATCGCGAGCTTGTCGATGCGAAGCGCCCGGTGCAGGGGATTTTTCGCCATCCGCTCGATGAGTCCGGATTCACCCAGGATGATGCCTGCCTGAGGGCCGCCCAGCACCTTGTCCGCGCTGAAGGAGAGGACATCGGAGAACTGAAGGCAGCCGGGTATGGTCCACTCGTCTGGTATACCGAAGGGGGTGAGGTCGAAGGGAACGCCCGAGCCCATGTCCACATACAGCGGAATGCCGAACTCGTGTGCCAGGCCCGAGAGCTCCTTGAGCTCCACTTCCTCGGTGAAGCCCACGATGGCGAAGTTGCTCCGGTGCACCTTGATGATCAGGCCGGTGTTGTCGGTGACGGCGGATTGATAGTCTGATATCCTGGTCTTGTTGGTGGCGCCCACTTCCCGCATGACAGCCCCGCTCATCGACATGACCTCGGGCATGCGGAAAGAGCCGCCGATCTCCACCAGCTCGCCCCGCGAGACGATCACCTCCTTGCCCCTGGCGAGCGTGCTCAGTACCAGCAGGACGGCGGCCGCATTGTTGTTGACCACCAGGGCGTCTTCCGCACCGAAGCAGTATCTGGTGACGGGCCGGATATGATTCTGCCGCGACCCTCGGGCACCTTTCTCCAGATCGTACTCCAGGTCGGAATATCCCCGGGCGGCAGCGATCACGGCCTCGACAGCGTCCTTTGCCAGGGGCGCCCTGCCGAGGTTCGTGTAGACCACCACCCCCGCGGCGTTGATCACCTCTTTGAGGCCCGATTCCATGACCGCCACGATCTCCTGCGCCACGCCTGACGCCACCCTGAACGCATCCGGGCTCTCGCGAAGCCCGCCTGAAGCGATGGACTCCCGGATCTTCTCCAGCTCGCCCTGCACCGCCCGTTTGATCAGCCCCGGCGAATAGGGCAGATCTGCCAGCGCAGACTCTTTCAGAACGACATCCACCTTGGGTATGCTCCGGTACGCATCTTTCACGCCGCTGCTCCTTTCCCAACGGTAAGGCTAAGGCATTTGCCCGGCATCCGTCAAGCAATACTGTATATTTTTCAATGGTTCGGCATTTGCACAAGGAAACATCGGGGTCGAGTCAAAATGCCGGTCCGCCGGCATCTCCGGCCGAAACCGGTTGCCTGCCTGCGGTGTTTTGTGTATGAAAAAGTATATTGCATCAGCCGATGAACTGACATGGATTGCATGAGGAGATGCAGGGATCACCATACGTGCAGGGTGAAGCCGGGACGGGATGGGTGATCGCCGATAAGCTCTTGAGAAGGTGATGGAGAGTCAGATGCCCAAGCCGGAAATTATCGACCGCAACAAGTGCAGCGGCAAGGACAAGGAGGAGAAGTACAAGGACCTCACCGCCCTGGACTACTGGTGGGGCCTGCGGGAGCTCGCCGCGGATTTCGACATCGAAAACTACGAGACCGCCTCCGGCGATACGCTCAGCCTGCAGCAGCAGAACGAGATCGCCTACATCCAGCTCCTGCACTACACAGTCGAGGTGAAGCTCTCCGGCACCTTCTACCAGATGGAGCACATGGAGCGGCTGTTCGGCTCTCCCCTGGCAGACGGCGCGAGCCTCGACCTGCGTGTGTTCGAGGCAAAAGAGGCGTTCGACGCAGTGAACGAGGACATGTACCAGGCGTCCTGCGCCATTGCGAACCAGATCTACATGCTGCTCAACAGGCCGGAGTACACCCCCATCAAGATGGACCAGAGGCGGCCGGTGGCCATGAGCCCCTCCGACCTGCGCTACTGGCTCAAGCTGAACGACCACCCCAGCTTCAGGACGCTCAGCAACATGTTCAACGACTGCGAGAAGCAGCTGGACATCCGGCACCACGCAACACACTACGGCGCGGTACCGGTCTTCGCGGACAGACAAACGGGCATCCTCTATCTCCAGAAACATTTCCGGATCGGCGAGCTGCTCACAAAGTACGATGTGCTGCGGCACAAGAAGTCAGGGAAGCCCATGGCGAACCTGCTCGAAGCGGCCAAACCCCGGGTGACGGCGCTGTGTGCGTGCATGAACCGCATCTACCGTCACATATATCTGGGCGATATCTTCGAGAATTATCTCCAGGCCCGCGGGCTCAGGCTGAAAGAGAGCTATATGCCCTACTGGGAGATGGTCGGGCGGTAGCCGGTATAGTCCGGCCTTTTGCCTACTCGTCTGTTCCGCCGTCCGGCGCTTCCGATCCCAGCCTGCTCACCAGCTCCCGAAATTGTGCGGTGGCGCGGAGGCTCTCGAGATCCTGATCGCTCTCCAGGAGCCCTCGGTCGGAAAAGCCTTTTTCCACGGCGCTGCCGAGCCATTTCAGTGCTTCGTCCGCCTTTCCCTGCCTGGCGTACACGCAGGCGATGTTGTAGTGAATTCCGGGATTGCCCGGGTCACGCTTGAGCATTTCCCTGAGCCAGAACAGGGCGCTGGGCAAGTCGTTTTCCCTGGAATGGATGAAGGCCAGCCGCTCCATGGCCTGAACGCCGTCGGGATTCAGAGACAGGAATTTCCGGTACGCGTCCGAGGCGTCGGCATAGTTTCCTTTCTTCTCGTGCAGGCCCCCCAGGCTGTAATGGAGGGACGCATTGCCCGGCTCATCGCGAAGCCTCTCCCGCAGCAGCGCGACAGCCGAGTCGAGCTGCCCGTACAAAGCCAGCAGATGATCGAGATTATTCCCGGCCTGTTCGAACCCCGGCTCCAGCCTCAAAGCCTCCCGATAGTGATCCACCGCTTTATCGATTCGGCCCGATTCACCGAGGACCACGGCCAGCTTGAAATGGGTCTGGGCATTGCGTGGATTTATGTCCAGGGCCCTGGTGAAAGACCCGATGGCCCCTGACAGATCTCCCAGCCTTGCCAGGGCTGTTCCCAGGCCGATGAGCACGTCCTCGTCATGCGCGAACTTCTCCGCAGCTATGCGGAAATGATGCACGGACTCGCCGTATCTCCCCATCCTGAGCAGGGCTACGGCAAAGTTGCGGTGGATGTGCGGATCGAGGGGGTTCGCCTCCAAGGCCTCGAGATAATGGTTGTGCGCATCGTCGTATGAGCCCTGCGCCAGGTGCCAGTCGGCCAGGTTCCCGTGAGCCACGCTGTTGCGTTCACTGACGGAGACGGCATGAGAGAACAGCGTGAAATCATCTTTCCAGAACCCTGCTTGGCGGAACGTGAGCAATGCAAGCAGCATGATCACGGCGAGCGATGCATACCGGTACAGCTGCCTGCCGCTCTCCAGCCGCGAGAGAAGATCGCGCACACCCCAGGAGGCCATGATGAACAGCCCGATGCCGGGGACATACATCCACCGCTCGGCAATGGCCGGCCACAGACCTGCCTGGATGATCCCGCTCACCGGCACCAGGGCGCCCAGGTACCAGAGCCAGCCTACCGCCAGATAAGGGTATTTCCGGATCTTGGAAAGGATCATGACCGTGACCGCAGCCACGGCGGCGCCTGCGAAGATCACGTGGGCAAGCGGCACGCTTTTGGGGTAGGGGTAGTAGACGGTCAGGTTCCACGGCCACAGCATTTTCCAGAGATAGTGCACATATGCAACCACGGCGTTTTCCAGGCGAAGCTTCATGCTCACGGTATCGATGGATATGACGTCCACGTGCCCGTGCATGGAAATCATCGAGACATGGATGGCAACCAGGGCCACGGCGAGAAAGGGAAGCTTCTCGGACACGAGTCTCGCCATGACTGACAGCCCACGCCTCGAGAACAGGCCTTCTCCACCACCGTCCTCCCGGATGCGACCGAACCCGAGCGGCATCCTTTGCAGCGGCCAGTAGTCGAGAAGCAGAAGGACAAAGGGGAGCGTGACGAGCATGGGCTTGGAGAGTATGCCCAGAATAAAGAGTCCGAAGGCCGCAAGATACCTGAAGGTGGTCTGCCTGCGAACATACCAGGCATAGCTCAGGAGCGTGAGCATCCAGAACAGGGTGCTCACGAGGTTCTTCCGCTCGGCAATCCAGGCAACGGTATCCACATTGACAGGGTGCATCGCGAACATTCCGGCGACGAAGGCGCTTCGCCACAACGCCCCTGTCATCATGTTCAATGCGAGAAACAGGACCGTCGCGTTGATGATGTGATAAAAAACGTTCACGAGATGGTGCATTCCCGGATCCAGGCCGAACAGCTCGCAGTCCAGCATGTGGGACAGCCAGCTGACGGGATGCCAGTATGCCCTGTCGGCGAACCCGAAGGCCCAGAACAGCCCCTCCCCCGTAATGCCTTTCTGCACGTGCGGGTTGTCCGCAACGTACATCGCATCGTCCATGTTGATGAAGCCATGGCCTGCCACCTGCCAGTAGACCGCTGCCGACAGCACTGCCAGCAGAAGGATTACCAGTATTTTCCGGCGGTCATTCGCTTTCATGATCCTCTGCCTTTCAGACTGCCTTTCTGAAATGCCCGACCTCGTACACAGCCCCCAGAAGGCGGTGAATGCCGTACATAGGAGTGATGCGGACCTTTGTCAGAAATCTTCCAGCCGCGTCGGCCACATCTTTCTGCGTCGAAAAATGGTGCCTTCTGATATTGTATCCAAGGAGACGAAACATCATGACCATGAAAGGCCGTTCCACCGGGACCCCATACACGGCCTGCCCTCCCTGCCTGAGCACCCTCCGTATCTCGGCGAAGGCCCTGTCCAGCTCGTTCGGCTTGAGATGCTCGAGAATGCTGATGAGAAGAACCGCGTCGAAGCAGCTGTCCTGATAGGGGATCTCCAGAACGCTCCCCCGCAGCAGATGTGCGTGTATTCCGACAGACGCAAACGCGGCACGAACGTCGCCGACCAAGGGGTTCGGATCGACTCCGCAAACAGTGCCGTAGAGTTGTGCGAGATTGAGAAAGGTAATACCGGACCCGAACCCCACCTCAAGGATCTTTTCTCCCCCGCAGAGCTCTTCCAGACAGAGCTCGACCCTGCGCCGGTAAAGGGAACCGAGGACAGGCCAGAAGTAGAACCGGATGGGGTCTTCCGAGTCTATGCCCCGGTAGTGGCTCAGTGGCAGCAGCCGGAGCTTCGCACGCCCCTTCTCCCTGATTCCCGTCTCCTCAACCTTTTTCACGCCGGCCTCCTGCACCGGATGTACAGTGATCCGGCGAACTCCCGCACCAGAGGGGCCGCCTCCAGAAATGCCCCGATTTTCGAGACAATGTGAATGACTCTCGCCGGCGTGAGGGGATGCAGCCAGTCGAACGGGGTAATTGCCACCCTGTCGAACCCGGACGATTCCAATCTCCTCTTGAGGGAATGCCTCACGAATGCGGTCTCATCGGGAGAGTCGCCCAGCCGCTCTTTCAGCCAGGGGATGTTCTTCTGGAAAAAGATCTGGGGGTTCAGCATGTTCGGCTCGGCGAAGCTCATCCACCCGCCCGGCCTGAGAAGAGAAAATATCCGGGGAAGTGACCCGGCAAGATCGAGGTGATGCAGAATCGATGACCCGATCACGGCATCGAAGGGGCCGTCCACCTCGCACTCTTCGAACGCTTTTTCGATGAACTGCACCCTGTCTTCCGGCAGGCCTCTTTCTCTCGCCTCTTCCAGGAGGTCGGACGAAATATCCACAGCGACGATGTGTGCTCCGCTTTGCACAAAATATTCTGTAAAAACACCGGTGCCGCACCCGATCTCCAGGGCCCTGACATGAGGCCCCAGCCGGGCCCCTTCGGCTATGAGAGCGGCGCGGCGCCGGGCCCTTATCCTGCCCGCCGGCGTCCCCCAGCCCCATATCAGCTCGGGGTCATTCCGGGAGAGCTTTCTGCCGTGCTCTATTTCATTCTGCGGTCTGGCCACTGTTCCTCTCCATTGCCTGCACAAGACCTTCATTAGAAAAACTTGATCCGCCTCATCGCAAACAGAACCATCCGGAGCAGGATCATCCCGTGCCTCCACCGGTCGATATTCGTTTCGCCGTATCTGCGCTCCCGGTATCTGATGGGCATTTCCACGATCTTCAGATTCAGCTTCGCCGCACCGAAGAGGAGATCGAAATCGCCGAACGGGTCGAAATCGCCGAAGTAGGCCCTGTTCTTCTCGATCTTCTCATAGTTTGCCCTGCTAAGCACCTTGGTGCCGCAGAGGGTGTCCTTGATCGGCTGGCCCAGAAGCCAGGAAAAGGCCAGGGAGAAAAACTTGTTTCCCAGGAGGTTCGCATAGCGCATGGCCTGCTTCTCCATGGGATAGACAAGGCGCACGCCGTTGATGAACTCGCCTTCGCCCGACCGGAGCGCCTCGTAAAACCGCGGCAGGTCTTCCGG